>Ga0256405_10000172_pt1 | contig 209740 bp, 160 predicted proteins | sample RumenRJG_02DNA_FD_189096 | JGI IMG/M metagenome (GOLD analysis project Ga0256405, IMG submission 189096) | Bovine rumen microbial communities from Lethbridge, Alberta, Canada - RJG_02 | ecosystem: Host-associated > Mammals > Digestive system > Stomach > Rumen | place: Canada: Alberta...
GTATAGGTTTAATGATAAATTACATCGCATATTGCAATAAAATTTGCGCATGTCAATTTTTTGTTGTATCTTTGCATCGTCTTTCAAATGGTAAACCTTTTTCGCACTCCGGTCAACATTTTTAGGTATCGAGTCAATAGTTTACGATTTTTAAGATTCTATCTCAGTTATCGAGTCAACCTTTTTCAGTTTTAGTCATAGAGAATGCTCTCGTAAATGACTCGTTAAAGTCTCGTTCATCCCTCGTTGAAGTGTCCTTCCTTTGTCGGTTGAGTCGCGGGAAACATTCAGTCGTTTCGCGGGAATTGTTATACTGTATAAATATCAGGAATATGCAGGAAAAATGCAAAATAGATGTTACAAAACATACTTTTTGAGTATAAATATTTGCATATATGCGGGAAAAGTTGTACTTTTGTAGCCACGATTATTTTTATACGCGTATAGTTCGCGTGAAGTAAGGTACAAAAAATGAAACTAATCGAGAAACTCAATCAACTTAATTATTAACCAAAAACAACAAGCTTATGAGAAGAACTATTCTCTGTTTGCTGGCAGCCATGATGGCTGTGACAGTAAGTCTCAAGGCTCAGGTTATCCTTATTGATGACGGCTTTGAGAATGGCATTCAGGACACTGTCTGGACGCAGGAGTTTGTCTATGGCGAACACCCGTGGGCGGTGGAGAGCATTGAGGACACACCTCAATGGCCGGCTTCCATTTGGCAAGGTTCGAAGCGTGCGTATTTGCGCAACACTTCGGGCGAGACCCAAGGTTATGTTACCCGCTTGGTAAGTAAGGTAATGGACCTTCGTCCGGAAGTTGTGTATCAGCCGGAATTGACATTCTGGTACGCCAATCCCAAATGGACGGCAGACCGCGACACTCTTCGTGTGCTGTATCGCACGAACCAGAAAGCCGACTGGAAAACATTGGCTGAGTTCAGTGATGCAATGGCCAACTGGCAGAAGGTAAAATTGGAACTGCCTGAGGTTAACGCCACGTATCAGATTGCGTTCGAGGGAACGGATAATCTGGGTCGTGGTATCGTACTGGACAGCGTTAAGTTGCGTTCGGCGCCGGTTTGTACCGTACCGCATGACATCGTAATTACCAACAAGGGTGCAGGTATTGTTAACATTGCCTGGATCGCCAGCTGGGATGCCAACGAGTACGAGTTAATCGTGACGAAGAGCATCATCAACCCCGACACGGTGAACTTAGTGCCCGATTCGACGGGTATGGTCGTTTACCATAATTTGGTTGACGGTTTGCAGCAGAACGTAGACGTAGAACTCGTTTCGGGTGAATATTACTACGCTTATCTGCGTTCGCTCTGTGAGGCCGAGACCAGTATGTGGAACAGCGAGGATCCTGCGCAAAGTGGTCAGTTCCGCTTCCGTGTAAAGGCTACGAAGAACATTCCGTACTACTATGCAGTGGATATGCCTTACGAGGCCGGTACGGTTCGTCGTGATCCGGAGTGGACGTGGGGCAACAATACGGGTCATTTCAATCCGTTTATCAATGTCTACACTGCTGCGGAAGACCGCGCCAAGTATTCGCATGACGGTACCACCTGTATCGTATTTACTGGGGCCAACAACATGACTGAGCCCGTTCCTGCCGACAAGTATGCATATGTAGCTACTCCTGCATTGGCAGATGCAGCAAATGCGAACTTTGCATTGAATCAATGTGTAGTACGTTTCTGGAGCACAGTTTATCAATCGACAGGTCGCAGCTATGCGCACAGCCTGATCGTAGGTGTAATGACTGATCCTGAGGATGTTACCACCTTCGTGCCCGTTGATACGGTTAGCGTATGGGGTACCTCGACATTTGTAGAGAATGTAGTAGATTTGAGTTCGTATAAGGGTGAAGGCAACTTTGTGGCTTTTGCCAGCGCTTTTGATAAGAAGAACATCTTCTATCTGGACGACATTAGTGTTGAGTACAAGAATGGTGCAATGATGCCGAGCGAGGTTTATGTTAATCCTCGCGACGTTTCGGCCGAGATTACCTGGAAGGGTGATGCTCCGAGCTACAACATCATGATTACCAATGAGGAAGTAGATCCCGCTAAGGCTCTTGCTACTCAGATAGTAGACCAGACGACGGTTACGACCAATTACTATAAGACTGAGGCTTTAGAGGCTGATCACAATTGGAACCAACCGTACTATGTATACGTTCAAGCTGTGAACGGCGAAAACAAGTCCGGATGGTCGTATCGTTATCCGTTTGTAACGACAGCTTCAAAGAAGACTGTTCCGTTGACCTATGACTTTGAGCAGAAGCCAGGTCAGATGTATACCATCGGTGAGGGTACTATTGCTTATCCGACTACTATCGGTATATTCTCGAACGATCCTGAATATCCGCACTTAGTAACGAGCAACGCTCACTCCGGTAGTTCGTCCTTGACTATGGCATCGAAGGCTAACGGTAACGACAGCTGGATCACGTTGCCTCCTATCGATTCGTTGGAGACGAAGCAAGTGAAGTTCTATTTGAGCGGTTCGTCTACTCCGGCTCAGGCACATGCTATACTGGGTGTGATGACCAATCCGATGGATATCAATACCTTTAATCCTGTGAGCGATTTCACGTTGGCATCGGCCGGCTATACGCTTTGCTATGCTAACTTCCTGAACTACACCGGTCCGGAAGGCTATATTGCTATCGTTTGGGGTGATGTAAACGGTAAAGCGACCATTAACTATATTGATGATTTGACCGTAGAGACTATCGAACAATGTCTGCCGCCAGTAAATATTCTGACGGAGGCTACTTCGGATTCTGTAGTAATCAGTTGGAATAAGTCGGATGCCAATACTTGGGAATTTGCCCTTGTTAAAGGCTCGTTGTCGACTACTGAATTGGAAGACAGCCTGTACATTATTGCACAGTTGGAGAAGGTTTTGGTAGCTGATACCTTGACATGGACCGACGCTACTACAAATCCGACCTTCGGTTTCGGTAAGTTGGATTTCAACACTTCCTATAGTTTGTACGTTCGTACGATGTGCGGCACCGAAGTAACATGGTGGGTAGAGGGTACGTTCAAGACCCCGTGCCCGGAGAACTTCCCGATTCCGCTCGTAGAGAATTTCGAGTCGTATGCGACCGGTGCGTATGAAGATGGTTTCAACTGCTGGCAGGTTGCTGACTATATCTCCGGTGCAACTGGTTATCCGAAGATTCTGAAGCCGTCTACCGGCGCACAGGATGGTAACATGCTGGAGCTGTGGTCCACATCGACTACGCACCGTAACTTGGCTATGCTGCCGGGTCTGGATGCGGATATGACGAAAGTGGTTCTGTCGTTCGACGCACGTTCGTATGGTGTATCTACAAAGAGTGTATTGTATGTGGGCTCGATGGGTGACATTCAGGATTGGACGTCTTTCGTAGCATTCGATACCATCTATATGGACGGTGGTAATGTGTTCACCACCCGTCGTTATGATCTGGCTAATTATACGCTGGCTTACAACAATATCGTCTTCACTTCCGGTTTGGGTGACAATCTGGAGATGAATAGTGATATCTATATCGATAATGTTTCCATTAAGCCGAATAGTTGTATCGAGGCCTGGAGTATCGAGGCAACGGATATTACTACTAACTCAATCAGCGTAGTATGGAAAGGTAAGGCAGACAACGACGAATGGTATGTTAATGTAGTGCAAGGCACGGATACCATCGTAGCTGACTCGACCGTTATCGGTAAGGCATTTACTGCTATCGGATTGAATCCGATGACCAAGTATACTATCTCGATTCGTCCGAATTGCGACAGCATATGGACAAGCGCAGAGTATACCACCGGTTGTGTTAAGTTGGATCCGACCAAGCCGAACAAAGAGGACTTTGAGAGCATTACGGATGCTACTACCAGCTATAAGGCTACTAGCCAGATTCTTTGTTGGACCACCGGTAATGCCAAATCTACTTCGACAAGTTATTTGCCGTTCGTTTATAAGGGTAATGCAAGCTCCGGTTTAAACTCCTATCGCGCCTATGGTTACCATACCACATCCGCTGACTATAACCCAGCATATATAGTGGCACCGGAAATAGATTGCGAGAGCATGAAAGATCTGGCTGTGACATTTAATATGTATGCGGGCACTTCCTATTGGTGGATCTGTGGTGTCATGACTGACCCGCAAGACCTTAGCACTTTCGTCGTTCTTGACTCGGTGAAGGGTTTAGGTTCAAGCGTACAATATACGTATGACCTCAGCGAAGATCAGTATGCAAGCAAGATTCCTGCAACTGCGAAGTACTTCGCATGGCGTACACGCTATGGTGCAACGGACTACTTCTATCTGGATGATGTATCGATTATTAAGATTACTTGCCCGCTGCCGAAACCGAGTTATTCCGGTTTGACGGCCAGCCAGGTACGTGTTAGCAGCGGTTTGCGCACGGATAATGAATGGTTGTTGTTAGCCGTTGATACCGCAGCCTTTAGTGCAGACCAGTTAGCATTACTGGATGTGGATTCGTTGGTTAAGAACGACAGTCTGTGGCAGGCTCATGTGGTCTTCTACGACACAATTGATGTACGCTCGAAGTTGATAACCGGTTTGAAGGAGCAGACCGACTACTATGTAGCAGTTGCTACTGTATGTGAGGGTGGTATATCTCCGTGGCAGGTTATTACCTTCAAAACTCCGTGTCTTGCTGTTACTCCGGAGGCTATGGGTACTATCACGTTCTCCAAGGCAGAAGGCTATGAGACCGGTTCGGGTAAAAAACTTCCATGTTGGACTACCGGCAATAAGACAAATAGTAGTTCTGCATCCTATATCCCGTATATAGGCACGTCTTCGTCTTATATGCACAATGGTCTCAACTACCTATACGTCTATTCGAATGTTTCGTCAAGTACGTCGTATGATGGTGCTTATGCTATTATGCCGGAGTTGAATGTAGATGATATCAGCAAGTATCAGGTTAACTTCTGGGCGCGTACTACCACGAGCACGGCTGCCACTTATCATGACAACTTGATTGTCGGTGTAGTAACCGACCCGTCAGACCTGAACACCTTTGTGGTAGTGGATACCTTGAAGTTGAGTCATACGGCATACGAACCGTTTACGGTTTCTCTCGAAGATTATCAGGGCGACTACATGGGCAATAAGGGACGTTATATCATGTTCATGACTGAGACTGGTGTTAGTGGCGCTACCGCATATGGCTATGCGTATATGTCGGAGATTTCTGTAGAGCCTATCCCGACCTGCCGTCCTGTAACAGAGTTCAAAGTGGACAGCGTCGCTGAAGACATGGCTATGATCAGCTGGAAACAATACAGTGATAGCTATCGCATGATGATGTCGGACGAGGAGGTGGCTGAAAAAGATAAGGCTACCTACGATAAATGGCTGATTGATTCTGTTCTCACCAAGACGGATTCGATTCTCATTGAGGGCTTGAAACCGAATACTCATTATTACATTTATGCACAAGCTCTCTGCGATGGTGGTGACAGCAGTGCGATATCTATGGCTTATGCACATATCCTTACTGACTGCCCGTTTGTTAAAGGATTTGATGTTCCTTACTTCACTGACTTCGACCACAATTCCGCTACAGGTACCGGTAAACGTCCGGATTGCTGGGATGGTGTACAACTGACCTTCGATACAGTCGGAACAACGCAGTCGTATCCGTACGTATATAGTATCAAGGCTTCCTCTGTATCAGAACCGTATGTACTGTACATGTACTCCTACGGATATTGGAACAATACAAGCAAGAAGTTCACAACAAATACCAAATCGATTGCCGTCGCTCCAAAGGTAAAAGGTAATCTTGCTGAATACATGGTTAGCTTCTACGCAAAGAAGACCGGAACTACCGATTCGTATGGTGAAAAGTTATTGCTTGGTTATGTAACTGATGCTACACAAAAGGGTATGGATTCGACATTCGTGAAGATTACGGATGTAGAAATTACAACGGCAACACAGTCTCCATATCAGGTTATTCTGGGAGATTATGTCACTTCACTTCCGGATGGTGCTCGTTTGGCTTTGAAGGCCGACTGGACTAAACAAGGATTTGATACTACCGCATTAACAGCCACCAAGTCGTTCTACGCATACTTCTATTTGGATAACTTCAAAATCGGTATGCCGCCGAGTTGCTTCCCGCCAACACTGGAACCGGGCAATACGTCGCTCTATACAGCCGACGTGAAGATCACTCCTGCTAAGGAGTGGAACAACAAGTGGCAGATTGCAGTTGTTCCTGATTCCGTTTATTCGAAAGCAGGTTATGACGCAGCAGAATATCTGGCAAGCGATACCGTTCGTATTGTAGATGCGGATTCGGCTAATTTCGTTGTTTCCGGTTTGACTCCGGGTACGTTGTACTGGCTCTATGCTCGCACTATTTGCGGCGGCGAGGATGGCAATAGTGCATGGACCGACCTCGCTGTTTCGACGCGTACAAAGTACTATTTCAAAGATAGTTATTACTTCGGATTCCAAAAGAGCGAAGGCTGGGACTACTGTCAGGGTTCGACTTCTACTACCTATTGGGTTAATCCTGCAATAGAGGTTGGTTACGAAGGTGGTTCGGCTACTACTTCTTACACTTCTTACTACCCGTATTGTATGGCTAATACCACAAGCTCTGTTTACGCTTATGGTCCAAGAGAAGCGTCAGATCCGGTAAATGCTGCACTTCGTTGGCAAGCAAGTTCCTCGTATTGGGGTGGTTATGCTGTATTCCCGGGTGTAGATGAGGCTCACGACCGTTCGTTCGAGTTTAAGGTACGTTGTGGATATGGTAGCTACAATTCCACAAAAGATACTATCGGCATCAGTACTAACTATGCATGCGACATAGAAGTCGGTATGATTGATAAGAACAAAGGCTTTGAGACGTATCAGGTACTGTCTACCGTTAACCTTCCTGTTATACCGAAGGTGAAAGGTGGTTTGACCGCTGCAAATGATTGGTTCTGGACTCAAATCACATTGGATCTTGACTCCGCTACGGTAGCGAACAAGCAGATGGTTCTCCGTATGCCGAAACCGGCTGATACTAGCACTCGTTATATACACTTCGATGATGTCACTTTGGGTGCGCCGAAGGGCTTCGGTATGGTATCGCTTGGTAAGATTCAAGCTGAGTCTCAAAAAGCAATCGTGAACTGGGATAATATCGGTGGTCCGTGGAACTTGTATATCACGAAGGTGAATGGCAAGAAGACCGATACGATTGCTTCTTACCTGAACCTCACCGATGTTACTTCTCAAGAGGTAACCGGTTTGAGCCCGCAAACTGCGTATACGGCTATATTGGTAGCTACTAATGCTCCTGCTAATACGAAGTTCAAAGTTTCGGATACAAAAGAGTTCAGTACTCCGTGTCTGCCGATGGAGCCGGATGCTTACGGTGAGTTCTTCTGGAGTTTCGATGATCCTAACGATACCGAGCCGAACGACATCTTGGCCGGTGCTGCTACGGATACCGCTTACTTGAAGCCGAGTTGCTTCACCACCGCAACCAACTATACCGGTGCATACTCGAACGGTTATCAGTGGTTATGGCAATCGAAGGGTCACGACTATTACAGCACGCTGGGTAACCCGTCTGATACTTATAACCACCGTGAGATAGGTTATGCAGACAGTTACGGTTCGCTGCGTATTTGGTCCACAAGTACTTATGTATCGGAAACTGTTAAGACATGGATTGCATTGCCGGAATTGAATTGTGATTTGGATACGATGATGATTGAGTTCTGGGGACGCTGCTTGGCTAACCAGGATGAAACTGCTTCGACCAACGCAGGTAAGATTCTCAGTACAACTTATCTGTCCGGAAACTATAGTACGAAGTTGGTTGTAGGTACATTGACTGACCCGCACGATTTCTCGACCCTCGAGGTAATTGATACGGTTACATATGTTCCTGCTGCCGGTTTGACGACTTCTACATTGGTTAGCTCCGATCCGACCGGTAACCGCTACTGGCAGAAGTTCCAGTTACCGTTGGCCGGAACGAGCGGTAAGTATATTGTATTGTTCCAGCCGGCATACGGTCTGTTCTTCGTAGATAACCTGAAGATTGCTCCTGTAGGCGACAACCTGTTCGCTCCTTCGGGAACAATGACCAGTAACGTAACTGCTAACTCCGCTACCTTATCTTGGACGGCTAAACATCCGTCGATTCAGACGGTAGTTGTTGTTACCGAACAAGACGGTAAGACGGAAGTTCTCCGTGATACTGTTGCGGGTAGCGTAATGACCTACACGGCCGAGAACTTGAATCCTGCTTCGGCATACCAATGGTATGTATACCAGACCAACGGTACGGTTAATACCTTGTCTGCCGGTGGTCAGACGTTCTACACCGAGTGTGTAGCAGTAGCTCCGGATTACAAGAACGGCTTCGAGTTGGCTGACGGTTGGAGAATTCTTCCCGCACAGACATCGGAGACCTACAAGCAGACGCTCTGCTGGACGTATGAGAACGCCGGTTCCAGTGCAGTAAGTACCTATACTTACAACTATGTAAACGCTACTTCTGTTTACTCGCACAAGGGTGACTATGCAGTCCGTCTCTATGCTTACAGCACCACCTATCAGACCTATGCTGCTATGCCGGCTATTGAAGATATATCTGCATACGATACGTTGCAGGTTAACTTCTGGATGCGTCCCGGTTATGCCAGCTCGTCGACAGGTAAGATTTCGACGCAATACACCTTAGGTAGCTCGGCTGCAACTAAGGAGTATTACTATTCGAAGTCTGTAATCGTTGGTACGATGACTGACCCGATGGATGCTTCGACCTTCGTGCCTATTGATACCGTTACCTACAAAGGTACGTTGGCTACGACCGATGTTGTGAACGAGGGTAACGAATACCTCTTCCAACAGAAGAAAGTGGCTCTTACCGGAGCGCAAGGTAAGTATGTGGCCTTTATGGCAACACTTTGGGCAAAGGGTGCAGAGAACAAGTCGACCTACGATTATGTATGGATTGATGATGTATCGTTCTCGGCTATCCAGCATTGTGAGGCTCCTGAAGAGATGGAGGCAAGCGATATCAGCGCTACCAATGCAACGTTGACTTGGAAGGCTCCGGAAGGTGCAGACAAGTACATCGTTCAGGTATCTACCGATTATACGTTCACAGAGGATACGGCATTCGTATTCAACGATACCGTATATCAGAACTCGTTCGTTGTAGACAGTCTGAGCGCATATACTCAATATGTATGGCGTGTACGTACCATCTGTGCTGAAGACCTCGGCGAAAGTGAGTTCTCGCAGAACGCTGCGTTCACAACAGCTCGTCAGCCGTTCTTCATTGAGAACTTCGGTGCAACGAACCTCGATGCAGATTGGACGTTTGCTACCAATCCGGCTGCGAAGGTAATCGACAGCACGAATGTTGAGTTCAGCGGAACTAACAGTACCTCGTACGGCTATCGCCGCGTTACGAGTGCTCAGGGTCTGGCTGCCGGACACTATGCAGTATTGTTCTATTCCAGCTCGTCGACAACGACCTTGGATTACGACTACTACTGGATGATGTCGCCGGTAATCAGCTTGGATACGACAACTGCAGCTCACCTGTCGCTCGATTTGGCGTTGACAGGATGCTCGGGTACGACCACGATATCTAACATTCCTGCTGTAGAGGGAAGTATGGCTGATGATTACACCTTCATGATCGTTATCTCCGATGACGGCGGTAAGACCTATAAGAAGGAGAATATCATCGGTATATGGAACAATACCTTGGCTGCAGGTCACCAGTTGCGCGATATTCCGTTCGCCGGAATGAATCTGCGTTACGACTTGAGCAAGTTTGCAGGTAAGAACATCCGTATAGCGTTCTACCGTGAAGCTGATACTTATAAGAGCACCACACCGTACTCTTGCGCCGTTCACTTCGACAACATCCGTGTTAACTACTACGACAATGTCGAGGGTGATGCTCAAGCTTGCCAATACCAAGATATTGACGAACTCGGATTCTATATCGATGGCGATAAGGCTGAGGCCGGAGCTAAGGTATACAAACGTATTGAGAAAGCAGATAACTACTATGCAGCCAATAATGGCTATCACGATAGTATCTACACGCTCAACGTTGAGTATATTGAGGTAGCGGAGACTATCGTAACGGATACTATCTGCGAAGGCGAGAGCTATTCTGACGTGAACTTCACGGCTAAGACTCGCGCCGGTGTATACCGTCGTAAACTGCAATCGGTAGAGAGTTGCGATAGTTTGATTACGCTGTACCTGAATGTAGCCCCGATTATCCGTACGGATGCTCAGGAGCAGACTATCTGCCCGGGTGAGGCCTACACATGGAACGGTAAACAATACAACCGCGCCGGTATCTACCGCGATACATTGATATCGATGTACAGTTGCGATAGTATCGAGACCTTGGTATTGTCGTACTACAGCGATGAGGATACCTTGTTAGTTAATACGACTATCGAGACCAACGCTCTGCCTTACACCTATATGGATATCAACCATCCGTATATAGCAGGTCAAGATCCGATTTCGTATGCCGCAGGTACCGCTGCCGGTACGTACATGGACACCGTTTATGTACAAGGTACTAACTGCGCCGCCGTGCTCGTTCATACTTTGGTTATCAACCAGAGTTCGGGCAGCAGCTTGGAGGAAATCTTAGATGAGGCTTCCAAGAACGGTACGCAGAAGATTATCTACCGCGACAATCTGTACATCATCCGTGAGGGTGTTTGGACCGATGCAACCGGTCGTCGAGTACGTATGAAGAAGTAAAATTAGTCGTACGATTATAGTTCCTTGAAAGGCTGCCTTCGGGCGGCCTTTCTTGGTTTTTATACCGAATATACAAAAAAAAGTAACAAAAATTTGTGTATATCAAATATTTTTAGTATCTTTGCACGCTAAATTTGGATTATAGTACATTCATGTGTATACATATGCGTAGACGCGCGACCATCATATTATGTGTTTTGATGACGGCTATAGGGTCGTTATCGGCCTCGAAATTGTTCCCCGATGAGTATCACTTCATCAGCTTATGGGGAAGCGCGGGGTATAGTACATTGCTGCACAATAGCAGCGAGATAAAAGCCGGTCCGGGTTTTGCACCGTCGATAGGTGTTGGTTATCGTTACTATCACACCGGTTTTATTATGCAGTTAGGCGTAGAGGGACAGTATGCGTTGTGGACCAACAAACTGAATACCTCGTCGCTGACGATGAATATGCGCGATACTGAGGGAGACGTATTCTCGATGAAGGCATCGGTAAACGAGAGTAAGGACCGGATGCATGCGATAAATGTCAATATACCGATACTGTTTGGCTATGAGTACCATCGAATCTATTTCCTGGCCGGTGTGGGCGCAGGATTGAATGTATGGGCGCAGACATCATCGCATTCGTCGGTAACGACTATGGGCGATTACGAGCGTTATATCGATCCGTTTGTAGATATGCCCAATCACGGCTTTACGCGCGGTAAGAGTGTGGATAGCAAGAAATACGATGTGCAGATGAATCTGAACCTGATGCTGCATGCCGAGATTGGTGCCCGTGTGGATCGATTCTATAAGGAAAAAGGCGCAGATGTGCCAAAGCATAAATACCGTATGTATGTAGCGGCTTTTGCCGACTATGGCATACTGAATGTACATAAGAACAAAGACTACGGCCAGGCTCTGAGTTATAATGAGACTTCAGAGGGATTGCAGTTTTATGTAGTACCTGCGATGGTTAGTTCGCAACTGTATAACAAGCGTGTTACTCCGCTGACTATAGGTGTAAAGTTTACGGTGTTGTTTGAGTTGCCGAAGCCGAAGGTATGCCTGATGTGCCGCGAGAATTAAGTATAACGAAAAACGAGAAAGGAAAAAGATATGAAAACGACGATGCGTAACCTATTGTGGATAGTAGTCATCAGTTTTAGCTTAAATATATTGTCAGGCGGTGCCATGATGCAGCGCGCTGAGGCTGCGCCGGCTACGCAGACCGACAAGGCAAAAGCCGCTAAGGCCAAAGAGCAGGCTAAGAAGGCTAAAGAACGCGAGAAAGCGAAGGCTGCAAGGGCTAAAGAGGCAGAGAAGCGCGCTAAGGAGAGAGAGAAAGCTGCGGCTGAACGTCAGAAGGCAGCAGAGAAAGCGGAAGCGCAGCGTCAGAAAGAAGCGCAGAAGGCAGAGGCGCAACGTCAGAAAGAGGCTGCGCAAGCCGAACAGGCGGAGAAAGCAGAGAAGGCTGCTCCGGCTGCTGTAGTGGCTAAAGAAGCTACGAAGGCCGAACCGAAGAGGGCGGAGGCTAAGAAGGCAGATAATAAGAAAGCTGCTGCCAAGAAAGCCCAAGCTAAGAAAGCAGCCGCTAAAAAGGCTCAGGCCAAGAAGGCTGCAGCCAAGAAGACTCCGGCTAAACCCTCGCAAGAAGAGGTTTATGCACAGCGATTGAAAGAGGTAACCAAATACAACGAACATGTAGCCCGTTATATGACGCGCGACATCAGTCATCGCATCGGCGTATGGGGCCAGTTCGGCTACTCGGCTATCTTCCCCTCGGGCTTCAGTTATAAAGCCGGTGACAAAGCTAACGGTATCAATGCCTTAGGCTTCCAGTCGGCAGCCAAAGGATGGGTAGGCGGCGGAGCCGGATTGGGTTATCAGTTGCGTTATCGCCGTATGTTGTTCACCACGGGTGTGGAGATAGAGATTTACAACTCGCTGAACAGTATCTACGACGGCAATAAGAGCAATCCGCTATTGGAGCGCGCTTATGATGCCACCTATCCGACATTAGGCTATCCGATGCGTTATGAATACCGATTTGAGAAGATGCAGGATATGTACCGAGCCGGCTTTGTACAGATACCGGTATTGTTCGGTATGGAGTTTGCGGATAAGCAGGGCTATTTCTTAGCCGGTCCCAAGGTGGGATTGGGCGTAATCGGCAGTTCGCAGCTGAGCAGCACCATTCATACCCGCGGTATCGATAAAGAGTTGATAGATCCGCTGGAGGGTATGACCAACCACGGCTTCGATTCGCGCAAGGCGGAGAGTCCCAAGACAAAGGTGGACTTCGGATTGAACTTGGCTTTGGCCGCTGAGATAGGTATGAGTCTGGACAAGTATATGCAGCCGAAGGTGGCCGCCGGTAAGAAGCCGACAGCCGGTCAGCGTTTTGCCCGGAACCTGAGAACGCGTATCGCATTGTTTGCCGAATATGGTGTACTGAATGTGCAGAAGTCGAGCAATGCGAATACGACACACGAGATACCCGCTGATATGAGAGCGTTGCCGACCGTGCCGAGCGATGTTAAGTTGGTGTCGTCGTTGAATACCGCCAGCGCTAAGGATGCGCAGTTGCATCCGTTCTTAGTAGGTGTTAAGTTGAGTTTCTGGTACGAGTTGCCTCGTAAGAACCTGAAGCCGAAGGCCTTGCCCACCGAGCCGACTCCGCGTATGATGGCCCGCGTAACGAATGCGGATACCCGAGGCGCATTGGCCGGAGCGATGGTGGCTATCAAGGATATGCAGAGCGGCAAGATAGCTAATAAGACGACGAACAGTCAGGGTTACATAACCGGTCGTTTCCGCAAGGGACAGTATCAGGTACGTGCTGACAAGATGGGCTTCTTCTCCGACAGCGTGATGTACGCTATGGAAGGCGATTTGAAGGATACGCTGCAGATAGCATTGCTTCCGGAGCCCAAGCCGATAGTATATACCTATTGTGCCCGCGTTTATGCCGGCGATACGGGAATGCCTGTTGAGGCCAATGTACGTATCGATACACCGAGCGACACGACGACTCTGTATGTAGGTATGACGGCTGATGACGGATTGTTTGTAACGGAGTTGACGGCAGGTCAGTACTTCACGCACCTGCGTTATCCGGGTTATATGCCGCTGGATGATACTACTGAATTTGTACAAGATACTTTAGCCTTCTACCTGACTAAGATTAAGGAGGGTATCAAGGTGAAGATCAATAACTTGTTCTTTGCAACGAACAAGACCTATATCCTGCCGCAGTCAGAGGCTGCGATGGAGGACTTAGCGCAGTTTATGTTGGATAACCCGACGGTAGAGATTCGCATTGTCGGTCATACCGATTCGATAGGTAGCGACAGAGCTAACCAGATATTGTCGGAAGGTCGTGCCAACAGTGTACGTCGCGATTTGATTAAGCGTGGCGTAGATGCAGCCCGTATCGAGGCTATCGGTAAGGGCGAGAGTGAGCCGGTTGATACCAACTCGACCGAGGAAGGTCGTCAGAACAACCGTCGTGTAGAATTTACGATTACCGCTACTGGCGGCGAGGACATTGAACAAGTGTTCTAAGGTTAATCGCAAGGAAGAAAGAACTATGAAAAAGTTAGTATATATCATAGCATTCATCGTCATCGGCGTGCTGTCCGGTCCGAGACTTGCTGCTCAAGCTGTTCCCTTTGCGTGCAGTTTTGAGGAGGATGAGGACTTGTCGCAGTGGGTGATGAACTACAATACACCTCGGGCGACCGATAAATGGATGATAGGTACGGCTGTTCACAGTGAGGGACAGCGCAGTATGTATATCTCGACCAATCGTAGAGATCCGCAATACGGCAGCAAACCGAATGTTGTAGCAACGTACCTGCGATTCAAATTCCCGGAGGCAACCAAGCAGCAAAACTACGATATCAGTTTTGACTGGAAGGGTATAGGTGACACCGCTTCATCGCGTCTGTATGTGATGGTTTGTCCGGAGGTAATGCTGACCAATACGGCGAATAATAATCCCTATAATTTAGATAGAATTATTTCGGAGACCAGCGGCTTAATCTCGACCAATGTGGTGAATACGGCTTGTCAGCAATTGGGCGCTAACGGCGACCGTTTCCTATGCGGTAAAGAGCAATGGGAGAATGTGGCATTGACGAATGAGGTAAAAGTAAGTTCCAATAACTCAAAAGTGCCGTTTGCGATCGTATTTATATGGGTAAACAATAACACCGACGAGAGCATTCGTCAAACGAGTATTTGTATTGATAACCTGCAGATTGGTACGGCGCAAATCAAAAAACCGCAGAAGGTGCAGGTAGAAGCCCATTGCGAGGACTCGACCCTGCTTGTTAGTTGGGAGAGCGGATTGAGCGAGTTTGAAGTGCAATACCGTAAGATTGGTACCGGTACATGGCGTCGTCAAGACGGTATAACAGACGACGTAGACGGATTTACCCGCGACGGATTGCAATGCTCGTATCGTTTACAGCGTATATCCGAGGGTACCTATGACGTGCGTGTACTCGGTAAAGCAGGTGATATCCAGTCGAACTATTCATATAAGAATCAAACGTTGGTTTATTGTCCAGATAACCACTGCGTTAATTATATTGATTTGTATAATCCCAATTTGGTATGTACATACGGTTCTATCCGACCTAATGAAACTCCTTACGACCATATAGGTGTAATCGATTATGGTCCGGATGCCGCCGAGAGTCGTCATACTATCCATGTAGATCCTACAGAGACTGACCCCAGAACGGAAGACGGTTTACGTACCGTACCTAAGGGCGCTTTGGCATCGGTACGCTTGGGTAACTGGAAAACCAGTTACGAGGCAGAGAGTATGACTTATAGTTTTGTGGTGGATTCTGCCAATCAGGGTGTATTGATTATTCGCTATGCTGTTGTTTTGAACAAACCGAATGAGAGTTGTGGTGACCCGGGATTCAAGATGGTAGTGCTGGATGAGCAGGGTAACGAAATAGATGAGACCTGCGGTAAAGCCGAGTATACCTACACTTCTGCCGTAGCAGCTGACTGGAATGAGACGAAGGATGGAAGTGTAGTATGGAAAGACTGGACTACGGTAGGTGTTAACCTGCAGCCCTACAACGGTCAAACGGTTCGCGTAAGGTTAACTACCGAAGACTGCGGTGGTGGCGGACACTTTGGTTACGCATACTTTACCTTAGATTGTGCTTCGGCTCACTTAGAGACGGAGAACTGCGGTAATGACTCAAAGATTGTGTGTTTCGCCCCCGAAGGGTTTGCTTATGAATGGTATAATGAGGCCGGAGAGATTGTGGGTAGAGAGCGTGAATTGTCGGTTGATCCGGGACGTCAGACCTATACCTGCCGTGTAAGCTTTATTGAAGACCCTGAATGCTATTTTGAGGTCAGCACGTTATCGGCACCTCGTTTCCCGGTACCGGAATACACAATAGAGCCGATTTATGACCAATGCTTGAGTAAACTGAGATTCCACAATACTTCGCATATTATGAATATGTACGAGGGGTATGAGAATCATACGCACGAAGCAACCGAAGAGTGCCATTGGTCTTTCACCCGTCTATCGGATGGATTGACGACGGAGTCGTACAACTGGAATCCGGTTTATACTTGTCCGTCTGAAGGCGATACGATAGTAGTAACACTGACGACCTATATCGGTATTAACAACGCATGTGATAGTGTGCGTACCGATACTATTGTAGCGGTGAATATTCTTCCTGAGCATTCGGTATTCAATATGACCACCTGCCCGGAAATGCCGATTAACTTCGGCGGCGAATGGTTCAATGAGGATACAACGTACATAGGCGTATATCCCAACTTTGCCGGTTGCGACTCTACGTCTACTCTGTACCTGAAAGTATGGCCGGAGATACCCGATACCTATCGCCACGATTCGATATGCTCGGATAGCAGCATTGTAGTGAACGGATTGAGGTACAATACTCCGTTTGAGAATAAATTAATCGTGATGAAATCGGAACATGGCTGCGATAGCGCCCTGTATCTGACTTTGACGGTTAATCAGCGTATTCGCACCGATGTAGACGAGTTGCCGTACCAATGTGCAGATGGTAATGTATTCTACCTTACTTATGATGTGCACGAAGGTCAGTACGATAGTTTGTGTATCCATTTCTCAACTCCGGAATTGAGGGATACAACGATTTATAACCCGAGTGAGACCTCTGTGGCTATACCTTATCCGGCTACTATCCTACCGGGACACTATACGGCTACGCTGGAGTTCTATCAATTCTGCTGTGGTATTTACCGCATAGAACGCGCTGTAGATATCCGATATCGCAGCAGTATAGTGGAGCAGAAGTGGAACGATGTATTGGCGGTAACGAATAGTAAGTACAACGGCGGATACACCTTCACCAGATACCAATGGTATAAGGATAACGTACAAATCCCGGGTGAGACAGGTTCGTACCTGTATCAACCTTTGGACCCGAATTCTACGTACTATGTAGAGTTGACCCGTTCGGACGGAGTAATGATAGCTACTTGTCCGATACAACCAGAAGCAAGGAGTGTAGCGGATGGTTATCCGACGATAGTCAAGATAGGTCAACGTATTGCTGCGCGTGCGGAGAAGAAGATGACAGTACGATTCTATACGATGACGGGTACGGTATATTCGACCTATACGTTTAGCGAGGGAGATATATCGCTGCCGGTACCAGAAACCAGCGGTATCTATGTAGTTAAGACTACCTATGAAGACGGCGCGTCAAGAACGCAATATATGATTGTAGGACAATAAACAGACAACACTATGAATACGATGAATATGAAGAAGTTGAATTACATAGCTCTGTGGGCGGCTCTGCTATTAGCTGCTCCGTTGCAGGCAGTCAATAACTACTCCTGCGATTTTGAGTCGGTGACCGATAGGGAACGCTGGATACTGAATCCTGTAGCCAACCCGAAACAATACGAGTTATTGACCAACAAATGGTATATCGGTGCTCCGGGTAATAACGGTAAAGGTGGCAGTTACGGTTTGTTTATTTCGGACGATAACGGTCAGAATGCCCATTATTCCAGTAACGGATGTCTGGTTTTTGCCTACGATACGATAGCTTTGGATTCTTTGGCAACTAACGATGATTATACGTTATGTTTCGACTACTGCGGTATGGGTAATGTAGCCAGTGAATTTGACGGTATATATGTATTCTGGATTCCGATGATTGATCCGGAAACCGGTGACTCTACCAAAGTAATGTCGAATGCTACCTCCAGCGGAACTATTCCTGTGGTGTATGAAAACTATCTTCTTCCCTTGCAACCGAAAGCCCAAATTGATTATGTAGGTGGAACACAGACGTGGAAGCAGTGTATTGTCAAGATTCCCAATAAGAATTGTGACGGTACGCCTCACTATCTTGCTTTCCTATGGGCGAATGGAAGTCAGCAGGTACAAGAGCCCGGCGGAATGATTGATAATATTGTCATTATGGACACCCGTCCGTGCGATGAGCCGACCGATTTGAAACTGACTATCCAAGGCACGACGTCTATTTTGACATGGACCGGCACAACGGCAGAGTACGAGGTGAGTGCCTATTCGTACGAAGAGAAGACCTGGTATGGTCCGAAGATTGTACAGGGAACTACTACCTCGTTTGCCAATCTACCTATCGGACAGACGGACTTTGTGGTTCGCTCCAAATGTGCGGAAGATTTGTATAGCCTGAAGACCAGTATATCGAAGTTGGTATACTATCCCGATCAGATGTGTGTGGATTACCTCAACTTAGAGAATGCTAAGTGTTATGTAGCTAGAACTCAACCGACTAATACAGGTACATTCAAAGATTTTATGAAGGTACCTGCTGTGGATAATGGACCTACGAAGTCCAGTAGTCGACATACTATTCACTTCGACCGAAGAGAACGGGATCCGCGAACGGGTGGTGTGGCAACAACGATTCCGGATGGTGAGTTGGCATCCGTTCGTTTGGGCAACTGGGAACATGAAGGCGGCGAAGGAGCAGAGCAGATTGAGTTCTCCTTTGAGGTAGATACCATCAACTATCCGGTGCTGCTGCTTAAGTATCTACCAATCATTGAAGCACCGAGGCATGAGCCTTATGAAAACTCGCGCTTCACGCTGGATATCCTTATTGGAAACTCTTCTATCGGCGAGTGTGGAAAGGCCGACTTCAACGCCAATGATGCCTATGATAAGAATGCCGGTGTGTTGCTACCCGGTGCCGCCGAACAAGGATGGCATCTCGTGCCGCCTGGATCAGTAGCCGGAGGTGGTAATACGCCTGTAGTATGGAAAGACTGGACTACGGTAGGTGTGAACCTTAAGAACCCGGCCTATCAAGGAAAGAAACTGACGGTGCGTTTGGCTACATATGACTGTATTTATAACGCCCACTACGGTTATGCTTACTTTACACTCGGTTGCTCGGATGGTAATTTGAAAGGAATGAAGTGCGGCGAGATAAATCCGATATTTGAGGCTCCGGACGGATTCGTCTATCGTTGGGCATATAAGTACAATGAGCGGTATCGTTTGCCTGATGGCTCGCTGCCGGAACAATATGTATTGGGCCACGAGCAAACCTATGAGGCCGGATTGAGAGACGACAGCGTATATGTGGTGGATTGTATGTTCGTACAAGACAGCAGTTGCTTCTTCTCGCTATACGCTTCTACCTTAGCAACCAACCCGATAGCTAAGATGAAGATGAATATCCAAAAGAACTGTACGAAAGGAAAATATACCGTACATTTGGATGCCTCGGATTCCTGGGTACAGGAGATAGACCACGTAACGGGCGACACGATGCCTAGCCGCGTTTATAGCATTGACCGCTATGAATGGAATGTAGACGGTTTGGCTGGCGGATGGTCCGATGAGGTGGCTCCAACGTTCGATTTCCCCAGTAAAGGTGGAACATGGACTATCAGCTTGACGACATCGTGCGGTATATGCGATTCGACCATCTATTATACCCTACATCTGGATAGCCTGTCAGAGGTGCGTGATACGATACAGATGGCTTTGTGCGACGATGTTAAGAAGCAAGGCTATGTATGGCCGGAGAAACCGGATACGACATATTATGATTACGGATTGGATTCGGTAGTGCTATTCAACGAGGCAACGTCATGCGATAGTATTATCTACTTGCTCCTGACGGAGCCGGTACGTATAACGCATGATACCTTAGTGCTACCGGATTATCTGCCCTTTGAGTACCATGGTCGTTCGTACAATGCAACGGGTGTAGATACGATACCTATTTCGGCTACTAATTGCGATACAACGTGGATACTGAATCTGGAGGTATATGAATCCGTGCGTGCGCACATGCCCGATACCAATTATATATTATGCGACGGCGACTCTATCCTGCAATTAGTATATAACATTACTCGCGGACGCAGTCTGCGCTATTCGTATGGTTTTGATGATCCCTCATTACCGTCGGTACTGCGGTATCCGGAGGTGCAGAAGAAAGGACAATATACTTTAGACGTGCCCCTTAATCCAACACCTTATCCCAATGTATATCGAGGATCGCTGACATTGGATGATTCGATACCCAAGTGGAATTTGACTATTCCGTTCACGCTGACGGTACGCTATGCCAATACGGTAATGGCACAACGCTGGAACGATGTGTTGGCAGTACGTAACAGTGCGTATAACGGCGGTTATGAGTTCTCGGAATTCCAGTGGTTCAAGAATGGCGTGAAGTTGGAAGGCGAGACTGGTTCGTATTTGTATCAACCGCTGGATGTAACGGCCGAATATCAGGTATTGCTGACGCGTGCTTCGGATGGTGTAGCCCTACTGTCATGCAGTCTTGTGCCTGTGCTGTTGACCAAAGACGAAGACCTGCCGACCCTGGCACCGAAGAATGCGCCGATGCGTATGAACGGGAAAGGTAGGGCCGACTGGGTAACGACATTAGGTAATACAGTATACAGCGAGCATTACGACAACTCGCCGATAACTACGCCCCAGATCAGCGGTATGTATGTACTTATCCTTCATACCGAGAGCGGCAAGCGTGTACAACGAATGATTATTCAATAATTGATACCATGTATAAATTCTCTTTTACCTCGGTAGGAGGTGCTACACGTGTGAAGATTCAGAACGGCGAAGATATACGCCATCTGAATGAGTTAGACGATAAGATGTGGACCGTACTCTCGTGCCCGACATCCGGATTGGAGATAGCTGACGAGAGTCTGCAAATGATGGATGCTGACGGCGACGGACAACTGCACGTCAACGAAGTAAAGCAGGCTGCCGATTGGCTCAGCCAGGTATTGAAAGATACCGATACCCTGTTCCTTGGTTCGGCCGAACAAGCCATCAGCAATATAGCTGACGAAGAGATAGCCGCTGTAGCCAAAGGTATAGATGCAGAAAAGATAAGTTTAGAGGCCGTAGATGCTGTAGTAGCCGCGGTGACGATAGACGAGCAGCCGGTGCCGGAAGCTCCGTATGCAGCCGATGTGATTGCAGCTTATAAGGCGTGCCAAGAGGCCTATGCAGCCTATTTCCAAAAGGCAAAATTGGCTAAGTTGGGATTAGAGACCCTGACCGAAGAGGATAAGATGCCTCCGATGAAGGAGAAAGACTTTGTCGCCATGGGTAAGGCTATCGCCGATTGGGAAGCAGCTGCGGCTGCGGCTACCGAGGCTAATAATGCGGCCTTAGCTGCCGCGAAAGGTGTATACCAACCGCTGCGTAAGTTGTTGCTGCTCAGTCGCGACTTCGTATTACTGCTCCGCAACTATGTAACCTTAGAGGATTTCTACAACCGCGACACCAAGGCTATCTTCCAAGCCGGTACATTGGTTATCGACCAGCGTGCATGTCAGTTGTGTATCCGCGCCAACGATATGGCGAAGCAAGAAGCACAGGCTCCCGCCAGCGGAATGTTCTTAGTCTATTGCGACTGCACCAGCAAGAAGTTGGGTAAGACGATGAAGATAGTAGCCGCCCTGACATTGGGTGAGGTGAAGAACGTGACGGTAGGTAAGAATGCGCTGTTCTATGACCGTCAAGGCAACGACTGGGATGCTACGGTATATAAGATTATCGACAACCCGATATCTATCCGTCAAGCTTTCTGGAGCCCGTATCGCAGGATGGCACAATGGGTGGAGGATATGATTAACAAACGCGCAGCGGAAAAAGACTCCAAGGCGTTCTCGGATATGACGGCTAAAGCAGAAGAGGCGGCTAATAAGCCGATAGATGCTGCGGCTGCGGAGAAGAAACAAGCGTTCGATATAGCTAAGTTTGCCGGTATATTTGCCGCTATTGGCATGGCCTTAGGCATGATAGGTTCCGCATTGGTATCAGTAGCCGGCGGATTCCGCACACTGACCTGGTGGCAGGATATATTGGTAATAGCAGCTATATTGCTGATTATCTCCGGTCCGGCTATGATATTGGCGGCTATCAAGTTGCGTCGCCGCAATCTGGCTCCAATATTGAATGCCAACGGATGGGCAGTGAATGCTGATTCGAAGGTGAATATCCCATTTGGCGCAACGCTGACGGAACAAGTATCCTTCCCGCTGCTCAAATTGCCCAAGAAAGGACTGAGCCTCGGGGCTAAATGGGCTATTGCGCTGACGGTTATCGTAGTAGTTATAGCGGCCTTACTCGTGGTGGTATTTTTCGCCCCTGAGTATTGTCAGTGCCCTGTAGAGTTGTTCTGTAAATAAGAGCCTAATCATTTGGTGAGAGAAGGTCATCTGACTGATACTCACCATCCCGTTAGCGCGCTCATAGACGGTTTCGCTAAAACCGAATGGTCCGCCCACGACGAAGAAAATATCGCGTGAGGCGGCCATTTTTTTCTGTATATACGTTGCAAAATCGATGCTGCGCATCTCTTTACCATGTTCGTCCAGCAGAATCATCTCCGCCGACTCCGGTACGGCACGCAGGATGAGTTGTCCCTCCTGTTGCTTCTGTTCGGTCAGACTGAGGGAGGAAGCATTACGTAATTCGGGAATGACTTTCCACGCAAACGAGACATAATGGGTTAAGCGCTGCGTATATTCTTGCAGAAGGGCTTCCAGATGAGCGTCAGTGGTCTTGCCGACAACGAGCAGGGTAATCTTCATAGGGGCGATGTATTAGTTCCTACTGCCGAAAATAGCACTGCCGATGCGTATCATCGTACTGCCTTCCGCTACGGCCAAAGGCCAATCGTCACTCATACCCATGGACAGGGTATCAAAGAGGTCGGAACGGTGACGGAGGAAAAGAGAATGGAGTAGGGTAAAGCAACGTTGAATCTCAGACTGATCATCGGTGAGGGTAGCCATTCCCATCAGCCCGCGGATGCGGACAAAAGGAAAGTCACCGGATTGGGATATTATCTGCTCCGCTTCCTCGGGTGTGAGGCCCGTCTTAGTAGCCTCGCGGGCTACATGTACCTCCAGCAGGACATCTACTACCCGATGAATACGGGCCGCTTCGGCATTGATGGTCTGAAGCAGGTGCAGGCTATCCACACTCTGGATAAGATGTACGAAGGGGACGATAGCGCGCACTTTATTAGTTTGCAGATGCCCAATCATATGCCATCGGATATCTTTGGGCAGGGCTTCATACTTACGAACCAATTCCTGCACACGGCTCTCGCCGAAGTCGCGCTCGCCGGCTTCGTAGGCCGTCATAATGGCCGACTCGGGATGAAACTTACTGACGCATACCAGAGTTACTCCTTGGGGGAGTGCATGACGAATAGGAGCGATATGCGGCGTTTGTTCCGTCATCTCTTACGGTTGTTGAGCAGATTCTTCAAGTATTCCAGATAGACACCGATATAGCGGTCGTACTTATCTTCGTTGATATCGTCTACTTTAACCAATATACCGGTCTCGAATACATCGGATAACTCATCGTTAATGGCATTACCAAAACTCTCGAGGGTGCCGGTCACATTCAGGTAGGCCGAAAACATGGGCGGGATAACCGTTCCGCGGGCACGGATGGCACGCTGGAGGATCTGGTAATTGAGGGTGGGATCTTCACCCATAAACAGGTCATCCGCTAATTCTTGTGCCTCGCACGATATCTCTACCGGATGATAGGGCGCAAAGAGTCCCTTGCGGTCCATATGATAGCGGCGCAGGTAGGCATAGATGAGGTCGCGGGACACAGCATCGTAAGATGGATACATCGTCACTTTACCGATAAGATAGTGAATGTCAGGATGGTTATACAATACGGCACCTATACCGTCCCATATATTATCCAACGCAAAGAGGGCTTTGACACCCATATCCCTATTTTGGTACATGGGTTGGACAAAGGCGCGTCCGAGTTCGATAGTATGAGGCAGGTAGTTGCGGATAAAATAGTCCGTATAGTGGAACAAGTGAGCCGAGGTGATATACGGTTGTCCGTTCTCAGTAAATGTACACTCGTTACAGCATAAATAGCGATAACCGCCGATAATCTCTTCGTTGATGGGGTCCCATACAATGAGTTGGTGGTACGGATGTTCCATGATATCCATATCATCCATATCCATCTCTTCGCCTGTACTACCGCCGCTGGCGCGATAACTGATTTCGCGCAGACGGGCTATCTCGCGCATGATATTAGGAGCCTCATGCGCCGTAACGTCATAAATCTCGTTGTCGGCCTTGTTAGTAGGGCGCAGGAAGGCTTTTTTAGTCAGTTCCTGCTTAATAAGGTCGCGTTCTACTGCCGGAATAATCTCTTTCATAGGCTGTAGGTAATTTGTTTTACATATTCGGCCCACTCTTGGGGAGTGCGCGAGTTGTCAAAAGTAGTATAAGGTATAGGTTTGCCAACGTGTACGATGAAATGTTTGCCTTTGGCTTTATACATCTCATCGGCTAAGTAGAGCATTTCAATATTGAGTTTGATACCCAATAGTTTGCGCCACCACGCGAGGTTGTAGAAGAAGCGCGAGTTCTCGCCCTCGAAACGTAAGGGAACGATATTGCGGCGATATTGCACCGCATTGCGAATAAAACTCTTCTTCCATTCCAGGTCGCGTATGCCGCCTTTCTGTTTGCGGGAGCAAGCTCCTGCAGGGAAACTGAGTACATCGGTACCGCTCTCCCACATCTGACGCATGCGCTCAGCGTACTGCCGACTCTGACTGCCGACCTTATTGACCGGTACGAAGAGGTTGGCGATAGGCGTGAGATACATGAGGATATCGTTGACAATAACCTTAGCATCGCGACCATGGTCGTGCAGCATAAGGGCGATAATCATACCATCGAGTCCACCTAAAGGATGGTTGCTGACAAAGAGCACCGGATCGGAGGTGGCGGGAAGATTTTCAATACCCTTTATTTCAGCATCGCATTGGAGACCGACATGGATATAGTCGCGCAAGAAATCGTAGTCGGTTTCTTCACCATACGTACGCAGAAACTCGTTCATCTCGTCCTGATGAACTATCCGCTCCAAGTAGCGGACTACGAAGTCAGGGACGTGGCGTCCTTTGGCCTTCTGCTCTAATACTTCTCGAACGTTGACGTGTAGCACAATAGTAATCAGTTAATAGCCCGATAAACTTCCAATATGGGAGATTTAGTGAGGCTGATAATTTCGCAATCCAAACCGCTGATATGTTGGGTAAGGTTTTTGAGGGCATGAGCCATAGTAGGAGCCTCAACGAGTATGGAGACGGCCTTACGGGTCTCTTTGCCGTTGTCTTCTAAGGTGATGAGTTCTACACGAGCCTTATACCATTTATCGCCTTCGGCATTGGGGATAAGGTCGTAGAACTGCACTTTCTTGCAGCTGGGCACTTCGCAATCACCGAAGATGAGGGGTTTTATTTCCTGCATGAGGCGATTCTCTACATCGGCGCAGGTGAGTCCTTCGACCAGATAAGTCTCTTTTACTTTGCCCGGATTATCTTCTCCGGTTTGGCGTTCGTAATGAACTTTGATTTCGTAAAATATCATATTGTCGTATTTTTAATCGTTATTGCAAAAGGGTACGAATGGATAGAGCGTCAATGGGCTCCCCCGGGTAGGCTTTCCCGCTGCCCGACCAATATAGTATAGGAGCGGAAGGAGTAGGGTCGATGACGTGGTCTAATAATTCATTGTCATTGTAACTCAAGCGCCACCCGCTCTGAAGGGTGAAGACGACATCGCCCGTAGTATTCTTATTGAGCGAAGGGGCCAGGTTACGGTCGATGACGGCTTCATGAGCCGGGTAGGCCATCTGTATGCCCTCCAATTCCATCAGGAAGTTGGCTACCTGCCGCTGCATAGTCTCCAGGGACATGCGTTTTTGTTCGATGAGAGTGCGGTTGAGGTATATACTCTGTCCGTAACCGCCATCTACCCAGCGTTCATGGCCATATAGTGCCATCAGGTAGGTGGAGCATAAAGCCGCTGCACGTTCCACATTGAAGCGCTGTACACTCAATCCGGCCTGTTCCATCTCGTCGTCACTAATGCCGCGTAAGGGACGTCCCATGACTAAGATATCCAAGTATTGTCGGCCGATGCGGCGTGTGAGTTGTTCGATGAGATATCCGAGGTCTTGATTGAGCCAAAGGTATAAGTCTTCTTGCTCGGCCGTTTGAAAACGGTCAGAAGAGGACTGAGGGGTCTCGGTGGTGAGTTCCAGCAGGAGCATATCCGGAGTGAGGTTCGTACCGAGTTGTTGGTCTTTCTGGATTTGTAAAGCCAGGTCTACAACCATTGAGTTGGCTACCGGCACTGTGGGCATGTATTTGGAGCTCAGGTAGTTGAAGGCGTGCTTGCTTTCGCGTTCCGTAGGCTTGGTATAGAGGGCTATGTCCATACGTGGTGTCCACTGACGTGCCAGCCAGGTGTCGAAACGACCATCAATATTCATGGCATCAGCTTGTGAGGGCAGTCCTTCTTTATAGAAAGAAGATGTTACCCATCTGAGCTCTGTGTCGCGCGGACTGGCTGTACCTATCCAGCAACAGGCATTGGCACTATGTCCGGCCAGCAGCAGGGTGGTAGTAGGATGGATGCCGATAGCGTATATCTTAGCCTTATCGCCATATTGCAGGCGTAGGGCATCGCTGAGGGTGACGGTAGTGAGTGCGCGTGGCGACAATTGCTGCCAAGTGCCGATGCCCTTCTCGCGTGTGTCCTCCATAACATCGTGGATACGACGGTCTTGACGCACAAAGCGGGTGTTCATCGTAATCCCATGTTCGGCCGGCGTAACACCGGTCAGGAGCGTAGCCGTACACTCATCGCCTCCGTATACCAGATGAGGGAAGGTCACCGAGGTCTGATAGGCCTCTTCGCTCAGTAAACGCAAACCTCCCTCAGGCCAGTATTCGCGCATCTGGGTGAGGTTTTGTTCATTCAATCCGTCAACAACAACCACCACCGTCAAACGAGCGGCAGCAGCGACATACATAGACGAAAGAAGGAACACCAATGTCAGCGCAATATGTAAATAAGTCTTGTGCATAGATGGATAGCAGGAATAATCAATAGATACCAACTGAATCCGACAAGCGGATGGATGGAGAAAAAGGTGAGGAATACCACCAATATCAATATGGCGGCATATCCGATATATAACACTATATCTGCCCACCGAGAGCGTTTACCGCGGCGGCGATCGTAGATATTCAATCCGATGAGGACTAAGGCTAAGATGGTTAACCCGAAGTACCATGTGGCGTACCAAGGTACAGGACGTACATCAAAAGGAATGCACTGTTGCTGACATACTACGGGACGACCATCAGCATAGGTAGCATGCTCAAGATAACGCATTAAGGGTTCGGGCAAGAAAATACAATCGCGACCATGCATCACTATATCGGAACGGCGTCCAAAGATAAGATTGATGCCAAAGTCGGCCCAACTGCCGCGGCGATTGTAATATTGCAGGGTGCGACGATAAGTCATGCCGTCATGACCGGAGTAGGGACTGATAATGGTGTCACCCAATACCTGCTCCAAGAGAACGATGGGACGAGTAGCGCAGTTGTCAAAGACGAAGTTATACAGGTACTTACGATTCTGCGGTTCGCTATTTTTAAGTAGAGCACGGAAGTATGACTCGCGTTGGTCGGGCGTCAGGTTGAGCACCTGTTCGCTGACGGGTCTGTGCTCTAGAATATATTCGTACATAAACTCCCGCATGGACTCTACTCCTAATTCGTACCAGGTCTGTCCTTGGATAAAATGGAGGTAGAAGTGAGAGTCATTGAAGGAGAAGAGCCCATAGTTGAATACCAAGTCGATGTGCTTCTCAGGATCAAATACGCGTATGGCTGTATGACCGTAGTGTGCGTACAAGTCGTTACCCGGTGAGCAGGAGAGTAAACTAATATAGGCCTCGTCGCTCAAGAGTGTACCTGCCATGCCCGGCAGGAGACTGATGCTACATAATATGGTTAACAATAATTTACGCATATACGAAGAAGGCCGGTATAAGGGTACTAATGAATCCTAATCCGTATCCGGCTACCACTTGCCATGAGTTATGAGCATCTACATACAATCGTGCCCACATCAATAACAGCGATAGGGTTAGGAGAATATAGATAGGCGTCAGCGATGTCAGTCCCGCTTTGAGCGCATAGGTACATATACCGCCCAGCAGTCCGCCCATAGCTGCAAGATGAGCGGAAATCTTCCAACGCAGGTTAATAAGGGTAACTATTCCCAATGCCAGCGTGGCACCGATAGCACTACCAGTCAACCAGCCGGGTACATGTAGGATAGAGGCCAACAGATAACACCAGAAACCGAACCCGGCGATAGAGTAGAGATAAGGTGTGGTGCGCTGACGAGGATTGTCGATATACAGGTTGTCCACTTGTCCGCGGCGAATCATCATCAGGATGAGCGACAGCGGCAGTAAGCACGTTAAAAATAATGTTCCTCCTATACTCACCCACCAGTAGGCCTCCGGCAGCGCCATCCTATGATGCATCGCAATGCACCATAAGAGTATTCCATAGGCAGGAATGAGCAGTGGATAGCATACTATGCTGACGGATTGGGCTACTATGTGGAGAATGCGCTTCATGATTCTTTGATGTGGAAGTCCCGTCTAAGACGTGCTACGGGGATACCCAATTGTTCTCTATATTTAGCAATCGTTCGGCGAGCGAGTATATAACCTTGTTTGGCTAATTCGGTAACCATCATCTCGTCCGTAAGCGGTTCTTGCTTATCTTCACCGGCAATCATCTCAGACAATATCTTTTTGACCTCGCGTGTAGATATCTCTTCGCCTTCGGCATTGACGATACTCTCGGAGAAGAAAAACTTCAGCGGGTAGATACCGAATTCGGTTTGCACATATTTGGAGTTGCTGACGCGGGATATGGTACTGGCGTCATAACCGGTAATGTCGGCTATATCCTGCAGTACCATAGGCTTAAGATAGGTCTCATCGCCTTCGATGAAGAAGTCATGTTGCACCTTCATGATAGCCTGCATCGTACGGGTGAGTGTTTCGTTGCGCTGCTTGATGGCATCAATAAAACTCCGCGCCGCATCAATCTTAGCTTTAACAAATCGTGCAGCCTGACGGGTTTCTTTAGATTGCTTATGCCCCGCTGCAGACATGTCCTGCATCATATCGCGGTATTCGCGACTGATGTGCAATTCCGGTATGTCACCTTGATTGAGCGTAAGAATCAACTCACCATCGCGCTGTTCAACGTAGAAGTCGGGAATGATGGTCGTTTGATGACGGTCGTAGACCGTACCAACCCACGCACTGCCGGGTTTGGGATTGAGGCGAGTAATCTCGTCAATAGCATCGCGTAACTCATCTTCCGTAATGTTCAGGCGCTCCTTGATGACATCAAAATGGCGTTTGGAGAATGCATTGAAACACTTGTCTAATATGCGAATAGCTACTTCGATAGCGGGTGTTGAGTTCTTTTGACGCAGTTGGATGAGCAGACACTCTTGTAGGTCTTTGGCTCCTACTCCGGGAGGGTCGAATTGCTGTATTTGACGGATTATATCGCTGATGTGTTCTTCCGTAACCATCAGCCCCTCGCGGAAACTTAAGTCATCCACTATCTCCTCCGGCGTGCGCCTCAGATAACCGTCATCGTCTATATTACCGACAATAAACTTAGCAATATGGCGATCCGGTTTGTCCATCTTAGTCAGGTATATCTGGCTCTTCAGATGCTCACCAAAACTAATGCCGGCAGACATAGGGATGTCGCGTACCGAATCGTCATCATCTGACGAACCTATGTAGGCACGTGTGCGATAGTCCGGTATCTCATCGTCTTGGACATAATCATCGTAGTTGAAGTCCTCGTTTTGCAGCGGATTGTTGTATTCCTCCTCCTGAGCGGTCTCATCAAAGATCGTCTCTTCTGTCTCCGCCAGCGGGTCACGTCCTTCGTCTAAAGCCGGATTCTCCTGCAGTTCCTCATTGACGCGTTGCAACAAGTCGCAAGCAGGTAATTCCAACATACGGATTACCTGAATCTGGCTTGGCGAGAGTTTTTGCTGCAAGCGCTGTTGCTGTATGAGACTAAGCGAGGACACTACGGACGATATATTCCAATTGTTGGTTATCTAACTCGGTATGCATCGGTAGCGACAACACGCATCCAGCTAAGCGTTCGGCAACGGGGAAGTCGCCTTCGCGGTAGCGCGGATTGCGGTACGCTTTCTGCAGGTGCAGAGGTATAGGATAGTATACCATCGCCGGGATGTTGTTAGCCGCTAAGCGCTCCCGCATAGCATCGCGATCGGTGCTGACAAGGCGCAGGGTATATTGGTGGAAGACGTGCGTAGAGGCCGCTAAGCGTCCCGGAATAAGTATGTCTTCACGTCCGCTAAAGGCCTTATCGTAGAAGTCGGCTGCTGCTTGGCGAGCAGCGATGTATTCGTCCAGATGCGGCAATTTGGCGTCCAGTATGGCGGCTTGAAGGCTATCCAAACGACTGTTGACTCCGATCTCGTCATGATGATAACGCACGCGCATACCGTGATTGGCTATTGCCTGCATATGGTCAGCCAGAGCATCATCATTGGTGAAGATGGCTCCTCCATCGCCGTAACATCCTAAGTTTTTGGAAGGGAAGAAACTGGTGCAACCTATGTCGCCCATGGTGCCGGCTTGACGTACCGTTCCGTCCGAGAAGGTGTATTGTGCTCCAATTGCCTGACACGCATCTTCAACTACATACAGATGATGCTCTTTTGCTACAGCTAAGAGCGGCTCCATATCTGCACACTGACCAAACAGGTGAACCGGCACGATGGCTTTGGTACGAGGGGTGATGGCGCGACGAACAGCCTCTACCGAGATATTCATCGTCTCCCATTCAACATCTACTACGACAGGCGTCAGCCCTAAGAGAGCTACGACTTCAGCTGTAGCAATAAAGGTGAAGGTAGGAGTAATAACCTCATCGCCGGGTTTGAGCCCCAACGCCATCAGCGCAATCTGTAAGGCATCGGTGCCATTACCTACGGGTATGACGTGGCGAGCCCCAGTGTATTGTTCCAGGTGCTGACGAAAAACATTGACCTTAGGCCCTTTGATAAACTGGGCCGAGGCGATTACTTCTTCTATGCCGCGATCTACATCCGCTTTAATCTTTTGATACTGCGTCTGTAGATCGACCATTTGAATAGGTCTCATCGTTCATCTTTCGGACCCGGTTGCGCATCGGATGCATCGGCATATACGCTACCTTTGTCCACTTTAATGGTAATGTCTTTGGCAATCTCGATAATAAAAGTAGTCTCTTTAACTTCCTTAATCACGCCGTAGATACCACCGGCGGTGACCACTTTGTCACCCTTCTGCATGGCATCGCGTTGCTTTTGCAACTCTTTCTGCTTCTTGGATTGCGGACGAATCATAAAGAAATAGAAGACTACAAAGATAAGGATCATCATTACCCAGAAAGACCAACTATTACCTTGACCTTGGGTTGCTGTTCCGGCTTGTAATAAAATGAAATTCAACATAGTAATATTGTTTTAATAGTTATTTGCGATTGGATGATTTAACTAATTTGTTTTTCTCTTTCAGTTCACGAAGTATTTCGTCTAATATGCCGTTGATAAACAGGTAACTCTTCTCGCCGGAATACTCCTTAGCCAGTTCGATGTACTCGTTGAGTGAGACCTCTAAGGCGATTTCGTCAAAGGTGGCAATCTCAGCCAATGATACATAGAGGATGATTCGATCCATAAAGGCGATACGTGTGGGATCCCAATTCTTAAGATGAGCTGCTATCAATTCATCGTATTCCTCCTTGTGGGCGATAGCTTCACGCAAGAGAGTTTGACCAAATTGCAGCTCATCCTCGCTGTCAAAGATAGGTAGCAGTTCCTGATCGGCCCCGTTATCCTCTTGGAAACGCTTGATGGTTTTGAATATATAACTGAGAATGATATCTATATCGGTAGTCCAATTGGTCATATCCAAAACTACCTCCAACTCTTCCAAAGCGCTATTCAAAGCTTCGTTGCCGGGTAACAGGTCTGTGTAAATCTTACGCCACAAGGCCTTGTCCTCTTCATAAGAAGAATCCGGCGAGGACATATAATCCTGGTAGTACGGTTGCTCTTGCAACTGACGGAGCAGAGTGGGGAAAGCGTCCAATCCTCCGTCCCAACTCAGGTTGTGATCCGTCATATAGTGCCGTAAGGCGCGATTGGAGAAGATTTGTTTGGAGAACGCGTTCTCCACAAACTTACGATTAGGCGTATAGGGACGATGAGTAGCGCGAGCGCGTGCGATGTTCTCGCTTATCTGCTGCTCTGCAAACGTAACAAACTCATCCGCAAAGGCTAACATCATCATATACAAACTATAGGTCGAAGAGAAACTATTAACCAGTTCCTTGCAAGCCTTAGTAGGGGTGATGTCTCCGTTTTCGTAGTACGCGAACAGGGATTGGATAACCCGCGTTCGCACCATAGTTCTATTAATCATATTCTAAAAATTACGCGGCAAAGTTACTAAAATTTTTGAACATACACAAAATTTTTTGTGTTTTTTCATACGAATGCATAAAAAACGCAGCCCGAGAGCTGCGTTTATCATATGAGGACGATTATTTATATGCGTTCCAGGGTACGAGCGGGTATCCAACCTTCATTATTTCCCACGCGTACATTGCACCATTCGCCTATCGTCTCTTCGATATATACTTTTGTACCTTCGTGCAGGGTAAACAATTCTGTTCCGCTTCTGTCCGGTGCTGCTTTGGCATTAACAATCCCCTGTGTGATAATGGCTTCGGCACGTTCGGTGTCGCGTTGATGCAGACTGGACGAGTTGGCCAATGCGCATATGCTGATGACTAAACAACATAGACCTATATAGAAAGCCGCCTTACGTATACCCGAATGGGCGGATAGCAGGAAGATGAGGAGTAGAGCAAGAGTGAGCGTAAAACTGATAATACTCATCCACATCCATACCGGCTCGCGTAATTGATTGCGTACACGCGCTAAAAGATTACTCAGGAAAAAAGTGCGGTTATCGATAATGTTATCCGTAATGCGTGACTCCGCAAACTGCAGATTGTATTGGGCATCACGATGATTAGGATTGATACGCAGACAACGCTCGTAAGCTAAGATGGATTGCGACAACTCGCCCATCTTAAAATAGGCATTGCCTAAGTTGTAATATACGGCAGCCATATTTTTTTGCGCAGGGTCATTGCTATCGATTATAGCTTGATATATGGCTGCTGCTTCGGAATATTGTCCGTTGGAATATAGGTTGTTAGCCTCTTCGAAGGATTGGGCATGCAGTCCTCCGGCCAGTGCTAAAACGATAATAAATAAGACGTGACGCAGGTTCATAGTTTTTGATTTTCTAAGTCGTTAATAAGGTTAGCAGTGTTGTCAAACAAGGATTGCATCTCCTCGCCGGTTGAGGGTGCATAACGCGCAAATTCGGCGGTAGAAAGCACATCGTTAACGCGCTTAATGAGGGCCTCGTCTACTCCTTTGCTGCGCAGCACGTCGGCAATGGTATCTTTGTTCAGGTCGGCTGTCGGAATAGATAAGCGGTCACTTAGATATAAAACGGCAGCACGCTCAATCTCGGCGTAGAACGCTTCTTTTTGTTGCGCTTGCAATAATTTACCAGCCTGTTTAAGACGCTTCTGAGCTACTTTGTTGGCGCGTTTATAGCGCATACGAGTGAGGTCGGCATTCTCACGAATGCGACGGCGGAAGAGAATAAAAACGATTAGGGTTAGCAGGAGTGGAATCACATACCACAGCCATAACCATTGACGTTTGAAAATAGGTTTGTCTGCCGCATCGATAGGCCGTAGGCTCAGCGGTTTAGTATCGATATAGCGAATGTCGGTGCCCAGTTGTTTGATGTCCTCTTTGGCGGCCGTATATTGTTGTACAGACGAAGTGGCTTCTGCTTCACCAGCTGCACGGAGGACATCTATCGTATACGCTTCGGATGACAGGGTGCGGTATTGTTCAGACTCGATATCGAAGTACGAGAAGGTGACGGGTGGAACAGTATATTGTCCTGCTGCACGAGGAATAGCCAGGTACTCCACCGATTTGGTTCCGCTGATACCGGATGCGGTAGTCTTGAAATTATTACTTACTTTCGGGTCATAAGCCTCAAAACCTTCCGGCCAATCGATAGCCGGCGTCTTGATGAGTTTCATGTTGCCTGTACCGCGAATATCTATTTTGAGAGTAATAGCCTCGTTGGCTTTGAGTTGGCATGTTGAGATAGACTGGTCCATCGTAAAACGTCCTACTGCCCCACTGAATCCAGCGGGTTTGCCCGCAGGAAGGGAGCGCACATGAATAGTGACTCCGGGGGCAGTTAGTGTCTTGCTGACATTCGAATAGGAACCGAAGAAGTCGTCAAAGATGCTGCGCACCTGCGAGCGGGTGGCTACGCGGATGATGGCCTCAAAACGAGCCGGGTCAATGGTTATATCTCCTCCATGCTGAGGGTAGAGTAGATAGGAGAAGAGGTTGGCTACCTGATAGTTGCGGCCATTGTAATGCTCTAACTCAAACTGACGATCACCTAAGTCTAACTCTTGTTTCAAGAAACCTGTAAACTCCGGTAGTTTGATATTGTTGGTCATCTGCGAGAAGTCTACACCGGCCACGTATAAGCGATAGGTTACCTGTAGTGCTTCTTGCTCGTAAACATGAGTCTTAGTCACTATAGTGCGCACAAAGATGTCGTTGTCATTGGCGTTGGTAGACGCATTTGTAGAGGTTGTGGACTGTTGTCGCGCGTTGCCGGCTTGAGACTGAGTGGGGGCTGTTGTCCCCTCATCCGGTGGCAAGACGGTGATCTTTAGCCCGTTAGAGGTGTGTTTCTCTCCATCTACCACAATCGTACCGGGCGCTACTGAATAAGTGCCCGGTGTGTTGCCCATTAAAGTGTAGGTGTAGGTGAGCGTAAACGTTGACGTGCGCTTGCCGTTGACAAACGATGTGGACGAGGATTGCGAGGTGTATGGGCCGGCCAGGTAATCGAAGTTAGTGAACTCTGGCGGTTGCATCTCGCGTACACGCTGATTGACAGTATAGGTCACCTGAAACGGACGTCCGGCAATGACTTGCGAGGGCGCGGAAGCCCGAAAACTGAGTTCTTCGGCGTGAAGACCCATGATAAGGCAGGCAAATAGGCTTATTACCCAAAGCCTGCGGAAAGATGTATGTACCATTGTGCTCATTGATTACCAGTCTTTTTCTACACGACGTTTACCGCCCTGCTGACGCTTGAGTTTTTCTTGCGTCTCTTGTTCATCTTGCTCTAAGGCTTGCAAGAGTTGTTCGGCTGTCTGTTGATCCATTTTGTTCTCTTGCTGTTCCTGTTGTTCTTGTTGCTGTTGCTCTTGTTGTTGTTCTTGTTGCTGCTGTTGTTGCTCTCGTTTCTGCTGCTGATTCTGATTTTGTTGTTGCTGTTGTTGTTGCTGTTGTTGTTGCAGCATCTGCATGGCTTTAATCAGGTTGTAGCGAGTCTCATCATCTTTAGGATTGAGGCGCAGCGATTGCTGATACGCGGCAACGGCCTTATCAAACTGTTGTTGACCATAGAAAGCATTACCTAAATTATGATAGGTATAGGCTAAGTCTTCGCGGTTTTTCTTGTCCTTGGTATCCAAGTTTTGTGCTGCTAACGCATATTGTTCTGCCGCCTCAGGATATTTATCCTGACGGAAGAGTGAGTTGCCCAGGTTGTAATGCGCCTGAAACGACTTGCTGTTTTTATCGATAGCGCGGCGGTAGTCCACCTCTGATTGAGCAAAATCCGAACTCTTATAGCGTGCATTACCGCGACGGATATCCGGTGCCTCTTGTTGACTGAATAGGGTGAGAGGCGTTAGAGTTATAAGGGTGAGAAGAAAAACTATTTTTTGTTTCATACTTGTGCAGATTTCTCGTTGAACAAATCCAAGCGTGCCAGGATGTGATTGCGGCGTGCCAGAATAAAACTGTCAATAACCAGAAGTAATAGGGCTAATAAGGCGAAGGTCTGGTATTGCTCGTTGTAGTCGGTGAAGACTGTGCTTTCGATGTCAGCGGTGGCTAAATGGGCAAGCTCTTTTTGCAGGGCACGCGTGGCGGTATTGGAGTTGTCGCAACGCACATACATGCCTTGCCCCGCTTGAGCAATCTGACGACACATATCTTCATTCAAGCGACTTACTACTACATTTCCTTGACGGTCTTTGCGATAGTTGTTGGTGCCGGGAAGCGGAATCGGACTGCCGTCCGGTTTACCTATGCCAACGACAAACGTATGTATACCTCGTTCGGCTGCGGCTTTAGCTGCGCCTTCTGCATCGTCTTCATGGTTCTCGCCATCGGTAATCAGTATGATGGCTCGCGACGCTTCACTCTGTTCGCTACCAAAACAGCGGATACAGGTCTGCAAGGCATTGCCGATAGCTGTTCCCTGCGTAGCGATAAGTTCCGGCGTGATAGAGTTGAGGAACATCTTGGCGGAGATATAGTCGCAGGTGATGGGCAATTGTACATAACTCTCGCCGGCAAAGACAACTAATCCTACTTTATCGTCCGTCATGTTGTCTATCAACTTGGATAGTACTTGTTTAGCTCTATCTAAACGGCAGGGCGCCACATCCTCGGCCATCATCGAATTGGAGATATCCAAGGCTATCATGACTTCTATACCTTGCCGTTTAATCGTTTGCTCGCGTTGACCGAATTGCGGGCGTGCAGAAGCAAAGACTAACAGGCAGAAGGCTATCAGACACAATATAAATTTAACACGAGGACGCACATGCGAGGCATCCGGCATCAGTTCAGATATCAACTCCGGCGAACCAAAGGCTTCAATCTGACGGCGTTTGCGTCTCGAAATAATTACGTAGGCTGCAATAAATACCGGTATCAGGCTCAGCAGCCATAAGACTTGTATGTTAGCAAAACGAAACATGTGTAATCTCTTTTATGATTATTGGGTTATGGTACGCAATGCAAAATAGCGTAGGATGATTTCTAATAGTAGGCAGGCCAAGGCTGCGTATAGGAAAGGCAGGAAATTCTCCTGACGTTTGGAAAATTCACGAACGCGTATCTTGCTCTTTTCCAATTGATCAATTTTTTCGTACACTGCTTTCAGGCTATTATTATCCGTAGCACGAAAATATTCGCCTCCGGTCGTTTGGGCGATATTGCGCAGGGTATTCTCATCAAACTCGTTCTGGATGGTTGCGTACTGTGGTCCTATTGGCGTATCTATCTTAATGCGCGCCTCTCCGTAGCTACCTACGCCGATGGCATAAACACGTATACCAAAGGTCTTGGCTATCTCGGCTGCAGTTAGCGGATCAATATCGCCACGGTTATTGGAACCATCAGTCAGTAGGATGACAACCTTCGATTTGGTGGGACTATCTTTCATCCTATTAACTGCATTAGCTAACCCCAATCCGATAGCCGTGCCATCTTCAATCATTCCAAAACGTACACTCTGAAACAGGTTGATGAGGGCTGCATGATCGGTGGTGAGCGGACACTGCGTAAAACTCTCGCCGGCAAAGACTACCAGTCCAATCTGGTCGTCCGGACGATTGGTTACAAACTCAGTAGCTACCTGTTTGGCGGCATCTAGACGGGTAGGCTTTAGATCTTCCGCCTGCATAGTTCCCGATATATCCAGAGCCATCATAATATCGATACCCTCGGTCGATTGACTCTGCCAACGATTACTCAACTGCGGTCGAGCTAAAGCAAAGGAGAGTAACAATACAGCCAAGGCCCTAAGCGCAAAAGGAACATGAATAAGGTACGTGCGCAGGGCGCGACGGTGATGGGCTACGGTCGTTGTGGATGACATCTGCAGGGTGGCATCCCATGTACGTAGGCGATAGAGATACCAGCCTACGACAGGTATCAGCAATAGCAGCAAAAATAAATATCCCGGTGAATGAAAAGTCATGATTCAGTCGTGTTTTCAGTTTCTATTGTTTCTTCTTTCGTTTGGTGTACAAAGTCATAGGCGATGTTCAGACTTTGCTCATTCTCGTCTGGCGTGGTCGTCCACTTGGCAAACTTCACTAAATCAGCCATTTGTAGCATCTTCTGTAGGCTGCCGAATAAGGTTCTATCTTCTATTACCGGCTTGAGCGCACGCAAGGTCTCGTCTGAGGTCTTTTCTGTACTGCGTATGTCGAATCTGCGGGAGATATATTCGCGAATGACATCGGTTAGAGCCGTGTGGTATTCTTTGGTCTGACCTGTCTGCCAAATCTTCTCGGCTTTTATCTGATCCAGTTTCTCTAAAGCCACCTCATCGGCAGGGCGCAAAGGCTCGGTTGGGGCAGCGGAAGTTAAATTGCCGTTATAGCGACCGATACGACGTAGGATATACCAAACTAATACTCCTAACGCAACTAATAGCAGTGCTCCAAGCACCCATCTAAAGATGCCCCACCACCATATGGGTGCCTTGCGGATGGGTTTGATGTCGGCGATGCTCATGTCGGCTGAATCCATCTTAAAGGGTTGAATGACATTTAATGTCAACGGCTCAGACCACAGGGTGTCATTACCTGCCGTAAACGGTATTCCCGGAATGACATAAAGAGAGTCGTGAAAGCTTGTAAGTGTCAGATACTGATCTAATTGCAGCCGACCGTCACTTAATCGGACACTGTCAATAATCGTGCGGTCAACAATCTCTATCTCTGGTATGAGGGTCTCTCCGTAAATGGGGAACTGTACCCGCTCTTCAGCCGGTAGAGTAGCACGCAGATGCAGGTCGGTCTGATCTCCCAAAAAGATGGTGGTCGAATCAATCTGAGCACTGATAAGTATAGCGAATAATAAGTGCAACATAAGGATTATTGTTTGAATAGTCGCATGAGGGCTTTTACATAGTCTTCGTCGGTGCGTACAGCAACATTATTGGTACCTGTACGGGTGAATAGCGTCTGGAGTGCGGTTTGTTGCTCCTGCCAAACTTGGGCATACTCGTTGCGTAAGGAAGAGTCAGAAGTGTCTACCCATAGCGCCTTTCCGCTCTCGGCATCCAGCATCTTAATCAATCCTATATCCGGCAATTCGGCATCACGGCGGTCATACACTTGTATCACATTCATATCGTGACGATTACCGGCAATAAGGATAGGCTTTTCTATAGCGGCGCAGTCTGCATCTACCAAGTCGCTGATTAGGAAAGCAGTACACCGTCTTTTCTGGGCGTTGGAGAAGTACTCTATCGCACCGGCCACATCGGTTCCCGAACTGCTCGGCTCGAAGGACAAGAGCTCGCGGATAATATGCAAGACGTGCGATTTACCTTTCTTAGCAGGAATAAACTTCTCTATGCGGTCCGAGAAAAACAGTACACCTACCTTATCGTTGTTCTCAATCGTCGAGAAGGCCAATGTCGCTGCTATTTCGGCCATCATGTCCCGCTTAAATTGACTGAGTGTACCGAAATGACGCGAACCGCTTACATCGACGAGGAGCATAACGGTCAGTTCGCGTTCTTCTTCAAAGACTTTGATATAAGGCTTATTCAGACGAGCTGTTACGTGCCAATCGATAGCGCGCACTTCGTCACCTGGCTGATATTCACGCACTTCACTAAAGGCCATACCGCGACCCTTGAACTGGCTGTGGTATTCGCCGGCGAAGATATTGCGACTCAATCCGCGAGTCTTAATCTCAATCTTCCGAACCCGTTGTAATAACTCTTCTGAAGTCATTATCTATGCTCATTAGGGTACTTGTACTGCATTCAATACCTCGGTGATGATATCCTCGGTAGTGATATTATTTGCCTCAGCTTCGTAAGTCAGGCCGATACGATGACGCAATACATCGTAGCATACGGCACGTACATCTTCCGGGATGACATAACCTCGGCGATGAATGAAGGCATATGCACGAGCAGCCAAAGCTAAGTTGATGGATGCACGCGGACTGCCTCCAAAGGCAATCATAGCCTTGAACTTATCCAAACCGTAAGTTTCAGGTTGACGAGTGGCAAAGACGATATCGACAATGTATTTCTCAATCTTTTCGTCTATATATACCTGACGCACCACTTCGCGCGCTTTACGTATATCATCGGTCGACAAGATTGGCAATATTTGTTTCTTCTCGCCCGTAATGTTTTGACGGATAATAGATTGCTCTTCCTCTTTCTTGGGATATCCGATTACTACTTTCAGCATGAAACGGTCGGTTTGTGCTTCCGGTAACGGATACGTTCCTTCTTGCTCTATCGGGTTTTGAGTGGCCAATACTAAGAACGGATCATCCAGACGGAATGTCTCGTCACCAATAGTAATCTGACGCTCCTGCATCGCCTCCAGTAAGGCACTCTGTACTTTAGCCGGAGCACGGTTAATCTCATCGGCTAAAACGAAGTTGGCAAAGATGGGGCCACGCTTAACAGTGAACTCTTCTTTCTTCTGACTGTAAATCTGCGTACCCAATACATCAGCCGGCAAGAGGTCCGGCGTAAACTGTATGCGCGAGAACTTGGCCTTAATCAAATCCGACAGGGTCTTGACGGCTAATGTCTTGGCTAACCCCGGCACACCTTCCAACAGGATGTGACCATCGCTCAGCAAACCAATCAATAGACTCTCTACCAGATGTTTCTGACCAACAATAACTTGATTCATGCCCAGCGTTAGGGCATCAACAAATGAACTCTCGCGCTCAATACGCTCCTGAAGTTCGCGGATATCTACTGTTTCCATTTTTTTTATTATGATTTTTGATAATTACACAACATTCAGCAGAAGAATAGCAAAATCTGTGCCAAACCGATTTTATGTATGTCATTTTGCGCAAAAGAAAGTTGTCCGTGGTGTTAATAATGATAGTTTAAATCTTAAAGAATGAACACTAGTTGCTGCTGTAGATTGTCTCTGTTTTATGGTAATATTAAAAAATGTATACTTTTTCGTAAGTCCCGATATTGCCTATTTGCTGAAATAGCAGTAATTTTGCACCCTGAATTTTATGCGCGTGTGTGTAGCATACGAGAATATAAGGAATTATGAGAAAAATTTTTACTATATTGTTGACTTGGGCGGTATTGCTGCCCATGCTGGCACAACAGGTGCCGAACAACGGATTTGAGGACTGGAGCGGTGCAACTTTTGATGGCGAGATACAGCCAGCATCGTGGTACCCCAGTAATGTGGAGCAGATTGGCTTCAAGTTTAATTTCTCTCACCGTGAGGCGGGACATACCGGAAGCTATTCTATCATGGTGCAGGACCAGGATGTGGGTGCTGCAGGTATTACGGAGACCAGCCCAGGTTATGTGGCTTTAGGTCAGCCTTGGGTGTATATAGAGAGTGTGCTCAAGGTCAGTGAAGCTACAGCCGGTACGGCGGGTGGTATTGATTGGACTTGGCGTCCTGATACCATGGCCGTATGGATTCGCCGTACGGGTAATAATGCCCTCAAGGAGGATTACCACCTGCTTTACTATTCCTGGATAGGTCAATCCAAGGGTACTAAGTTCAAAGGAAAGAACGGTAACTGTACCTCGGTAACCAAATACGATGAGGAGAGTGACGTGCGTCAGTCAACCAATGGTAACGAGTGCGGTACTGCTACTAAGGTGGAACAGGTGGCTGAAGGATGGCGTTATGAGAAGAAAGTGTATCCTAACTGGACGCTTATCAAGGTGCCTATATGCTACAAAAGTAATAATGCGCCGACCCGCATGAATATTATCTTCTCGGCCTCTAACTATCCAAACTTCCGTGCAAATAGCGGATTATATGCCGGTAACTCGCTCTATGTGGATGATGTGACGCTTATCTATTCCAGTAAGATCCAGCACCTCTACTTTGATAATAAAGAGTGGTTAGGCTTTGATCCCAATAGTACTGAGGAACAGACGTTCTCTTTGGGTGAGAAGGCTACTGTCATGCCTGAAATTATGGCGATGCGCGGTGAGGGCAGTTTTACTAACTCTAAAGGCCAGGTGGCTTCTTTCCAAGGGCGTCGCTTGGACAATAAGGAGATGACCATTACCTATGGTGAGATTGATGGTGCCCCGACGGTTATTACGGTTAAAGCTGAGGATGGTAGTTCTACTACTACGTATAAGATTAAATTCGTTCGTGCCGCATCTACTAATGCATATTTAGCAGGCATACAGGCTAACGGGGTACCGGTTAAAAACTTCAATCCTTATGTCAAAGATTATGAAGTGGAACTTCCCTATGGTACCACAGCGGCTCCGGTCATTACCGCTACTCCACAAGAGGAGAAGCAGACGGTGGAGATAACGCAGGCTTCGTCGCTCTCCGGTAAGACTACTATTAAGGTGACTGCTGCCGATAAGAAAACGACGATTACTTATTCGTTGACCTTCAAGGTAGCTCAACTGGCGGATAATACACTGCAGGATATCCTTGTAGACGGTGTGTCGGTGCCGGGTTTTGTGCCTACTACCACCACCTATCGCGTCTCATTGCCGTTGAGCACGACGGCTATTCCTGAGGTAACTCCTGTGTCGGCTTATCCGGCTGGCGAACAGACTATCGTCAAGACACCTCCTTCACAACTGGATGGCGGTGTCTATCAGATAGCTGTTACTACGCCCGGCAACCCTATGCCTAAGACCTATAAGTTGACCTTCCGTTTGGAGGCTTCTACGTATAGCAAACTCAAAGACTTACAAGTGGGTGACAACTATATTACCGACTTCGATCCGCTCAACCTGACCTATTATGTTACCCTACCGATGGGTACCAAACAATTGCCGCCAATTACCTTTGTGCCCGGTGATGCGTATCAGACTATAGATACCGTCAGCGGTGGTGTAGACGGCGTTACGCGTATTACGGTGAAGGCTGCCAGTGGCGACCAGACGGTGTATAAGATTAATTTCTCTACACTGAAGTCCGAGATATGCACCTTGAACGGAATCCTGTTGGATGGAGTGCCGGTAGCAGACTTTGCTCCTGATAAACAACTTTATACGATTACCCTGCCGATTGGTACGGAAACGCTGCCGAATATAGAGGTCATCAAGGGCGATGAATATGAGGATATACAGATTACCTCCGGAGGCGTGAACGGAACAACGCGTATCACCGTCAAGGCCGGCAATGGTAATACGATGGCCTACCAACTCAAGTTCGATGTACAGCAAGCTTCCGACCCGGGTCTGAATATGATTTATCTGGACGGACAGCCGGTGGCCGGCTATGATAAGGTACAAACCAATTATACCATCAACTTGCCAAAGGGGACGGCTCAGTTGCCCGTGGTTACCTATGATAGTGTAGATGCGTATCAAACAATTAATGTACGTCCAATTACCGGTCTGACAGGAGATTACAAGATTACCGTTATCGCTCAGTCCGGTGCTAAACGTACATATGTGTTGAGTTTTGTTTTGGAGACCTCGTCCAATACTACCTTGGATGCTATTTTCGTAAATGGTCAACCTTTGGCGGGCTTCGATCCTGAGACGATCTATTATGTCGACTCGCTAGAGAAGGGTGTGAGTACTATACCTAAGGTGACCTATACTGCTCACGAGTCTTCGCAGCGCGTTATCCCGGGTGGTGAGAACGAGACACGCACGCTCACCGTTATTGCCGAGAGCGGCGCACAACGAACCTATACGATTCTGTTTGTCATCCAAAAATCCGAGAATGCCTTCCTCGAGAATATCTACCTCGACGATCAACCGCTGTCAGGCTTCGACCGTACCGAGATGAACTATACTGTGCCCTTGAATGGTACTACCTGTCCGGTTATTACTGTCGACAAAGGTGCCGGTCAACAGGTTACCATTACTGCTCCTGTGGCTGCCGGTGTGGCTACTATCCTTGTCACGCCTGAAGTGGGTGCGGCTAATACCTATCGTATCACCTTCACCGAGCGCCCGAGTGAGGCGGTGTTGCTGAAGATGATTTATGTAGACGGACAGCCTATTGCCAACTTCGATTCGTCGGTAACTTCCTATAATGTGACCTGCGGTGCTGTGCAGCCTAAGGTTACTTGGCTAGCCAATGCCGGTCAGACGGTTACCGCTGCCGAGCAAAATGGCCTAGTGTCGCTTATTGTGACTAAGGACAAGGCCTCATCTACTTATACCGTTCATTTTACTTCTACGCCTTCGTCAGACAAAGCCCTGCAGGCTATCTATGTCAACGGATCGCTAATAGAGGGTTGGAATCCGGCTACGCTGGCCTATAATGTTACTTTGCCGGCCGGTGCCGATGAACCGGTAGTGACCTTCCTTAAGAAGACGGAAGCACAAACTATCGTCATGGCCGGACCTGTGGATAAGGATGTATATGCTATCACCGTTATGGCGGAGGATGCTTCGCAGCAGACCTATCGGGTTTCCTTCACCCGTCAGCAATTCACCGATGCCCGCCTTTTGGGTATGCAGTTGGATGGTGTGGCAATGAGCGACTTCAATCCTGACACTTACACCTATGCACGCACCATACAAGACGGCGCATCCCTACCTGTCTTAACGGCGACTACTCGTCCCGGACAAACGACACTGATCTCGAATCTAAGCAACACGTGCCAACAGGTGCTGGTACAGGCTGAGAATGGCGCATCTGCAACTTACACGGTTAACTACACCGTTATCGTGGCAACTAATGCTCTGCTGAGCAATATCCTGCTGGATGGTGTAGCGCTCCAAGGCTTTGACTCTACCGTTCACACCTATGATATACAATTGCCCGAACGTACGACTGTTGTACCTTGTGTAACGCCCGTCAGCGATATGGAGGGTCAGACTGTCGTTATCGAATACGGTCGCGTCAATGCTCCTACTGTACTGCACGTTACGGCTAAAGATGGAGTTTCCAAATCAGACTATACGCTTAACTTCTCCGTTAAACCGCTTACCAATGTCAGCCTGCAGTCCTTAGAGGTGCTGGGTTATGACTTAGGTTTCGACGCGGAGAAGACCGAATATCCGATTGTCTTGGATTACGGCACGGAAGAGTATCCGCAAATCGATTACCGCAAGGCTGAGGAGGAACAACTCGTCGAAGTGACCTCTGCTGCCAATGGTGAGACGTGGATTAAGGTGACGGCACAGAATGGCCGCTCGCGTACCTATCATATCTCGTTCACCCTGCAGCAATCTATATTGAGCAATACGCTCAAGAGTGTGTCGGTGAACGGAGAGGCTCTCATCTTGGCTGATACGATGTATGTGCCTCTGGCTTATGCTTCTACTGATTGGGAAGTGACCTACGTCAAGCAGTTTGCTGAGCAGACGGTGACGATGATTAACGGATCGGTGTATACGCCTACTATCCTGCGCGTATCCTCTAATCGTTCGCGCGAGGGCGAAAAGACCTATGTCATCGTACCTCAACTGAAGAAACACAACCCGGCTGTCTTGTCGGCTATTAAGGTGAACGGCACTGCTATCGACAACTTCGACCCAATGGTGTACAACTATGTGGTCAATGTCACGGCTCAACCTACTATTACCGCTGAAGCCGGTGAGGGCGCTACGGTTACTACATCGCAGGCTCTGAACACCAAGACTAAGACCATTAAGTTCAAAGCTACTGCGGGTGAATATAGCAACGAATATACCGTCAGCTACTATTATACCAATTGCACTCCTCCGTTCGACTTTACAGGCGACTGGGTTAAAGTGGCTCAGGGACAAGGCTACAAGCCTTCGGCTGCATGGAAAGTGCCTGCAGATTATGATGATGGTTACACGTGGAAGATAGGTTCCTTGGTTAATTTGACCTATACTACAGGTAAGGAGGTGACCCAATCCGGTAATGGTGTGATGTTGTCTACTATGCGTGGTGCACCTATGAATGGTTCTGTGCCGGGTATGATGACATTGGGCAAAATGAGCCTAAGTCTGACCAGTAATGGTAATTCTACTTCGGCGGTAACAAAAAATGCTGCTTCCGGTATCACCTTCCGCAATACACCTGAACAGTTTGCTGTACGCGTTAAACCGCTATCTACCACCAATATCTCTAACTGGAAGATGTGGTTGACTCTCTCCGATGGTTCGAATTATGCTGAGACCACTCATTCGGGTGACTTCCAAAACCTGAATAAATGGCAGGATGTAGTTCTCAACCTCAAATATCCGTCGGGCGCTGTAAGCAAGTTTAATATCTTGCTCAATTCGGGCGATCAAGAGAATGCGAAGAATTATGGTGGTGGTACTATTTATGAATCAGATGTTCAGATGGTCGATTTGCGCTTTATCTACAACTCTCGCCTTTCTTCGGCTACTATAGATGGGCATGCGGCTACTATCAGTGGCACCAATATCACCTATGCTATCAACGATGCTGAGTATGCTAAGTTCCCCGAGTTGAAGGTGGTAGGTCAGGTGGCTGACCAGATGCAGCAGATTACATGGCAACCGGAGCAGGGTGGAGTACGCCGTGCGCAGGTACGCAACTTCGGTGAGGATGGTTCCTATACAGACTACAACCTGACTATTACTCGTACTCTCTCTGCTGTCAATACGCTTCAAGATATCCGTGTCAACGGATTGAGTATAGTTGGCTTTACGCCGGCTACTACGGCCTATAAGGTAACGCGTAACTCCGGTCTGGAATATATGCCCGACATACAGGTGGTACCCGGTAGTGTACACCAAGCGATACAAATAGCTCGTTCCGGCGATAAGGTGACTATTACCGTTACCCCCGAGACCGGTGCGGCTACTACCTACACGCTCGACTATGTTGCTCCGGAGGATAACAATGCTAACTTGGCTTTGCTTACAGCCTCTGGACTGACATTTGTTCCTTCGCAATACGACTATACGCTTACGGCGGCTGAGATGCCTAAGGTGACGTTCACTAAACGCAACGAATATCAGCGTGTCGTAGCTTCGTATGCTGCCGATAAGGCTATCTTCAATGTGACGGCTGCTGACGGAGTGACTAGTGTCACCTATACCGTTACGCTCCAGTCCTCGGCTGCAGCTACGCAAGGCCTGTTGGCATCTATCTCGTTCGATGGCCAGGTGCGTCAAGCCGACCGCTTCCGCTTTGAGGTGGCTCGTCCTAATGTTATAGGCTTTGTGCGTCAGGCAGAACGCGATAGCGTTATCGCTACCTTCACTTCTGACTCTGTTACTTACCGCGTCATCGGTACCGAAGAGCATACCTATGCCGTAGTATGGCCTAAGGGTGAATCGAATAATACGGCTCTCGAAGCTATTTTGCTCAACGGCAACGAGTTGGAAGAGTTCTTGCCTGCCGTTAAGTCGTATACTATCGCATCGGATACGGCAGTAGCTCTTGAGGTTCGTCGCGCAGAAGCCGACCAACAGCTTACTATCACCCGTGCCGAAAATACCTATACTATCGTAGTCACGGCTCCGGATGGAGTAACTACTGATACCTACACCGTAACCCTCGTACCGGACCTCTCGTCTGATGCATCGTTGAGCGGCTTATGGCTGGATAGCGTGGCGGTAGAGAACTTCCATTCGGACAACCTGCGTTATACGGTTACTATACCTTTGGCATCCGCTACGGCTCCTAAGACTCTCGAACCGCAGATGCCGTCGGTAACCTATTCCGTTACGCATGCTGGCACTAAGGTGGCTGTTGAGGCTCACGGATTGGGTGAGACAACCTATCTGGAGGTTACCTCCGCTGATGGAACTCGTACTCGCATGTACGAACTCACCGTCAAGGCTGAACCTTCCCATTGCGCTAAACTGACGGGTATCATTATCGACAATACACCTATCAGCGACTTCTCTGCTACGCGTTATTATTATTCGGCTAAGGCTCATACTGCTCATCCGACTATTGTTTGCGTATCTGAGGACCGCTTCCAGACCTATGATACCATCTTGAGCGACAATAAGGCTATCATCACCGTTACCGCTCAGGACGGTCAGACGGCGGAGCGTTACTTCATCGACCTCTATCAAGAGGCTCTCTCGTCTGATGCTACATTGGCGGGCATCATGATGGGTACTCCTGCGCAGCCACTCGAAGGCTTTGACCCGATGCAGAACTATTATTCACTCTCATGGCCTACCGGTACTATCCTGCCCGATGTACAGGCTGTGATGAAAGAGGATGGTCAATCGCTTACTATCGAGCGCAAACCGGAAGATATACTCCTGCACGTAACGGCTCAGGATGGTTCGACCAATACCTATACTCTTCATTTTGATATCCTTAAGTCGTCCAATACAATGTTGGCAAAGATTGAACTGGATGGTCGCCCATTGGAAGGCTTTGTGGATTCGATACGTATCTATCAGGTTGATAATTTACCTCTCGGACAAGACTTCCTGCCGATGATCTATGCCGAGCCTCAGGAGGATAAACAACGTACGCGCCAGACGCAGAGTCCTAATGATAGCCTTATGGTAACAATCACCGTTATCGCCGAAGATGGCACCACGGGCGATTATACGCTACTCTTCCGCTACAACCTGTCCGATAACGACAGCCTGAAGATGTTGGCCTTCGATAGTAAGAAGGTCGAGAACTTCTCGCCCTCGCAGTTGTACTACTCCGTACCGCTGCCAGTAGGCACCAAGCAGTTCCCGGATATTTCCGCTGACTTGTGTTGCGATAAGGGTGATGAATGGCAGACTATTCGCGAAGAGATTATCTCTATCTCGGACGACTCAACCAATATGGTTTGCCAATATATCGTTACCGCGGGTAACGGACGTCAGCGCCGCTATACCGTATCGTTCGATATCCTCCAATCCGATGTCGATACCTTGGGCATGATTTATATCAATAATGATAGCCTATCGGTATACGATGCACACCAGGTGGAATATTCCATCCTCTTGAATGCCAACGTTACTGCTATGCCTGCGATAACCTATGATCCCGGTGACGCCTATCAGACGGTTACAGGACGTCCGCTTTTGGATACGCTTATCGAGAAGTCGCTCGGCCAGAAGTACGAACTGGAGGTGGTAGCCCAGAATGGTCAACGTCGTACTTATACTATCCACTTCCCTGTGGCTTATTCCAATGACACGACGCTCAACATGATCTTCCTGGGTGGTCAACCGCTTTCTAATTTTGATTCCGAGAGAGCGCACTATGGCGAACAGTTGGAATATGGCGTAACCAAGTTGCCCAATATTACCGTCTTGAAGAAAGTGGAGGCACAGAATGTGGAAATTAAGTACTACGGCGATTCGCTGGTAGTCATCCGTGTTGTAGCTGAGAACCGTAAGGATACGATGAACTATACTATCACCTTTACCTATGGCCTCTCGCCCGATGCTACGCTGCGTGAGATACTCTTGTCCGATACTCTTATCACTGGTTATCGTCCGGATATCACGTCCTACGATATTGCTATGTGGTTGGGGCAGGAACTGCCGGCAATTACTTATACACCTACCGACACTCAACAGCAGGTACAATACGATACCGTACGCGTAGTTACCAACAACGAGGAATATGTGACCATCCTGCTTACGGTTACTGCTCCTAACGGCATTGAACACAAAGAGTATACCCTCAACTTCACCTTCACGCGTAAGCCCGGCACCAATGCGTTCCTTGACAGCCTCATGGTCAACGACCAACTCGTCAGCACCGCTATAGGCTTCGATATGGACTTCCGCCGCGATACGTTCACTTATACGATGACCTATCCTATCGGTACGGCCTCCGATGTCCTCTTTACCGAAGACCAAGTACGCTATACTGTTGAGGACAGTTCATCGGTAGTAACGATGTTACAACGCGATAAGGCCACTAACGCCGGACGTATCTACCAGCGCGAGATACTCGTTACCGTCATTAGCGAGAGTGGTGAGAGCCGTAACTACACACTCGTGCAAAATATCCTCCTTTCGTCTAATAACCGTATTCTTAAAGTCTTTATCGATGGTATTGAATACGACGACTTTAACGAGGAGGTTCACGACTATGAGTACCTGCTTTGGGATCAGACATCAGCACCTAAGGTAACCTTTATGGTCGAAGATACGCTGGCTACGGCATATCCCGTTACGCCCGGTACCGTCATCGGTTTCAAAGACTTGGCAGTTGATGACGACTATTGGAAGCTGATCGTTGAATCAGAAGACGGACAGGATAACGAATACCGCATTCTCTTCCGCTATTCCGACCTCAATACTGCTGATACTCCCTTCGAAGGTGATGTGCTGCTCCAGCATATCCCAGGGACCTACCAGATAGCTATGTCTACCCTGCGTAAGAATGTTAAGGTCGGTATCTACGATATCAATGGCGAATTGGTCTTCTACCACACCGTACCCGAAGGCAATCCAAATAATATGATTGTAGTTAAGGATGGTAACGGTATGGACTACTACGCTCGTTCGGCTGAACTGTCCGAATGTATCATCGTTACCCTCAAACCCAACCGTATCTATTTCTATTGCTTCTTCGAGAACGATAAGAAAAAGATTCGCTCTGGTAAGATAGCTATTCGTTAAACTGCTAAATTGATGACAATTATGTTCAATACACAATCGACAATCGACAATCGACAATCGAAACAATCCATCATCGTGGCTCTTTCATTAGCCATGATGATGGGCTTGGCCTCTTGCAATGCCTTACCCAATATAGGAGAACCCGACTTGGCGGTTAAACCTATGTACTGCACTATGCGTGTGGGATTGACACGCCAACTGACAACCTCCGAAGGTTCGGATGGTGTTACCTGGGCTGCACTTGATACCCTTAAGGCTACAGTCGATGAGAATGGTCTCGTTACTGCCCGCGATACAGGTGTTACTTATATTCGCGCTACCCGTAATCGCAAAGACGCTATTTGTACCGTCACTATCGTCCCCTATAATTAATGAATAAAACAGTTCTCTCTATCTTACTGTTGTTGTGTGCGCTACCGTCTTCGTTAAGTGCATACGATTTTGTTGTCGATGGAGTCTACTATTCTATTACAGACAAACGTAGGCGCACTGTAGAAGTAACGCATTGGGAGGAAGCTACTGCAGAGACAGGAACTCCTTTGCGCGTTGTGCATCACGTCTGTGGACCAGAATGTCATCATGACCATACGCATGACCATCTTTCGCGTCAACAACGGCAACTCCTCCAGATGGATGAAGATGCCGTCGAACGTGAACGTACTGCTTATATAGGTGAGGTAACTATTCCCGAACAGGTCCGTTATAAAGGACGAACATATACCGTAATGGGAATAGGTGACGGGAGTTTTTATATGCGTAAACAATTGACAGAAGTGTTCTTACCTTCTTCAATCACATATATTGGTCGGTGTGCTTTTAGCAATTGTAGTGCATTACGCAATATTCAGTTGCCGTCTAATATTCAGCGTATCGGTATGGCTGCCTTTCGACGTTGTATGTCGCTTACGACTATGATTTTGCCGGATAGTCTTAGTTCAATAGGTATCTATGCTTTTGCTTTCTGCGAAAGGTTGGAGAGTATCAATATTCCGGAAAAGGTAGATACTTTTCCTGGCAATATAGTATTCCATTGTGTCCAAATGAAAAGTATCACCCTTCCGCATACTATTCCTCCTGTCGTGGATAATAGCAATGGGTTGAAGATGGATTTCCGAAATATCGTTTTTGAGGTGCGTAAGGAAGCGCTCCCTGCATATCGTTCCGATACGTATTGGGGCAAACAACACGTTAACGTATCTCATTAATAGTTTTAATATACTATTATTTAGTTACATCCCAAATCGGGGTGTAGGGCTCTGCAATGGTACCGAGTTGGGTATCGTTGCGGAAGGGGAAGGTCTCTGTCGCCACAAAGATACGTTTGAGTTTGGGCGAATAGAACTTCAGCTGTACTTTGCCTCCGTCCTCTGTTGCGGGCGAGATATAGAGGTGGTATAAGCCGTCTATATACGTGCCTACGCCACAGCATTCTTCTCCCATAAACGCAGCCAGAGTGCCTACTGCTCCTTCTACCTTTACTACAGCTGTCATCGATAGAGATAAGTTATTCTCTACCGTTACTTCCCATTTGGGGTCGTCAACCTGTTGGGGTGACGACGGCTCGTTCTTTTCCTTGCAGCCGGTGAGGGCTATAAGGAACAAAGAACATAGAGCCATAACTTTAAAGTTTTGTGCCTGTAACATCATATTTCTCATTGTTTCTAATTATTACTACGTGGTTGTTTTCAATGATTTTGTAGATGCCTGTGCTATCCTTATCTTTTGGACGGAGGAGCACCGGAGCTTTGAGAGTACCATAATGTGCATCAGCAGAGTAGGGGATACTCTCACCTATTACTTCTAACCATTCACCATTACCCTGGAACTTCAGTTCACCTACCTTGTCGCTTTGAATCGTCAGGAAGTACAGCGAATCAATAGGAGTAGCGATGGCAGCGAGTTCATCACCCACATAAACCTCTAATCGATAATTACTAATCGCTAATCCTTCTATTTGCGCAATCATCGTCATATTCGTTGCCGCCTTCGGATTCGTGAATGGGTTTTCCGTAACCTCTAACCCGTAACCCATAACCCGTTTCGGCATCGCCGAAGTATTCGGTTTATGGAATTCTATTTCAATCGTTCCAGGTGCCATACGGCGGAAGAGGTATCCTTCGCCCGGACGTACAGCGGTGAGGTTACCTTCCCATCGTTTATTTTCGGTGAAGGTAGCAAAGCGGTTGCGCGCTTTGATGATGTCGCCTGCTGAAGCGTCTTGGTAGTAGCCGGCGAGAGCTTCGCTTAGGGCTGTAGTCTGATCGAATAGACAGGGCATCGGACTCCATTGTCCGTCACCGCGTACGCTTACGTGCATAGAGTCATCACTAAGTATCTCACCTGCTATACGCATCGTATTGCCGTTCTGAGTGTTCAGCATATACATCTGCGAGTGATGTAGGCTCGTCAGCGTGCCGACAAAAGCACCGGTGTTCGTGTCGTAGGTGCTGAACTGTCGTGTGTTGGTGTTCTTGATGATGTCTCCTTCTGCCCACGGCTCGTTGGCGGTCATACAAGCGGTCAATGCACCTTGTGTAGCCGTCAAATCCATATAGGTGGATATCCAGTTCCAACCGGCACTCAGGTCGATAGCCTGTATCTCACTGCCAGAAGTAGTAAGGATGAGCGGTTGGTCGCTGCCGCAGTTATATACGAAGCCGTGTGCGAAGAGTACATTGACATTGGTTGTCAGGTCATATAGTTTACCTGTCGATGTTTGCCATAGCTGGAAGCGAATAGCCTGGCGGTTCATTTCGTCGTTGCCGTGGACGGTGAGGTATACTTTCGACTTATTGGCGACATTATCGAATGCTACATGCTCCATGCCAACGCACTCGTTGCGGTAGATAGCATAGACGATATCGCGCTCGTCTGTATCGTATTCGTCACCTATCTTTACTTGCGCGCATATGGACATATTATACGGATACTTCCCTTCATCGAGATTGTCATACGGCGGTATAGCCTCGATGATATACTCGACCTGAAGGGGTTCGCTCAATCCGTTCTCGTCGGTGAGATAGATCATATCGCTGTACTCGCCTACGGCTATCTGGCTGTTGAACGTTAGACGAACGGTCTTTTCCTCCATCGGGTCGATGGCGCCGTAGGTTGTGCTCACGCTCAACCACGACGGCAGGGACTCAATCGTATACGTATGGCGCTTACCGCTCTGGTTGATGATACGTACCACGGACGAGAGGTCGCTCTGCTCGTGGTCGTTGCTCTCCATAATCAGCTGCTTAGCCGACCACTTGAGGCTGTTGCGATCCACAAAGGCGGTCCAGGTCACGGGCGAGGCCATCGGGTTGCCGTTGAGGTCCTCTACGTCGCGTACGGTCACGTAGATAGACTGCTTGTTGACCTCGTAGTCGCGGTTGAGGATATTGATGAGCAGTTCGTCGTTGTTGAACGCCCAGTTGAAATGCAGTTTCTTGAGTTCGCCGTGCGATTTGACGGGCGCATTGTCGGTAGAGGTCTGCGCGTTGTCCAGCAGCAGCGGTACGACCTTGTTGACCACATTGCCGTTACCATCCTTGAATACGCGCTGGTCGTTCACGGTGAAGCGCTGCTCCATAATGCCGTTGGCGTTGGTATATTGCTCCTCGAACGGCAGGTAGGCCATCAGACCCATCTCGTCGCCGGTGAGGGCATTCTCGTCGTATAGTTCTACAAGCTGTTGCGGCAGTGCCTGCTCAAAGATCGTGAACTCGTCGATCAGGCCACGGAAGCCGGTGCCACCCAGGTACATTGCGCCGGTGATACCCTGCAGGTCCGTTGCGCTAAAGGTCTGGTACATCTTGCCGTCTACGAAGATAGCAGCGCTATTATAGGTGCGGCTGATGGTGAGTACCATGTGGTGCCACTCGTTGTTCACCAGCAGGGCGTTGGCCGTCTTCTCGGTCTTGCCGCTGTGGAGCACCAGACGGCCGTCCTCGAGGGCGATGCGCGTGTTGTCGGCACGGAAGAGCGTACCGTTGGTCTCAGCACGGAACCATAGCATGAGCGTCTCGTCGTATACAGCGGAGCGTCCCATCAGGTTGCCGTCCAGGCGAACCGAGTCACCCTCGAGGCGGAGCGAGTAGCCTTTGCGCTTGTTCCACGAGCAGCCGCTGAGGTAGAGCGTTGCGCCGTGGGCATGGTCGGTCACGATCTCACCCTTGCCCTCATCCATGCGGTAGTAGGCCAGCAGTTCGCGCTCGTAGCCCGTGAGCGTATGGCCGGCCGTAGCGCTGATCTCCTCGGGTGTCAGGGCCTTGGTCCAGATACGGGTCTCGAGCATGTCGCCCCGGTAGGAAGAACCGAAGGTAAAGTAGGCGCTACTCTCGTGGGCATCCTCCTGATGTTCGGTCTCGCCGATCAGGTTGGAGGTGACGTCCTCGTTGCCATGATAGAAAAGGATACGGTTGGATGGCTTGTCGTATACTACCAGCACGCGCTGGAAGGAAAGAATCGGATCCAGCACGTTGGACGTCTTGCCCAGGCTGTTCTTGCCTACGGTCTGAATCATACGCAGGCGGTTGTCGCGGGTGAGGATCAGTTGCTTGGTACTTTGGCCGTCTCCGGTCTCGAAGATGATCATGTCAGCGGCACGGCTGCCAGCCTCGGTAGGACGGATCATCATGTCGACGGTAAACGACTTATCGGTCAGGTCACGTTTGGCCTTGGTGGTGGCCGAAGAATGTCCGTTGAAATGGAGTGCTGTAGCGGTCGACATACCGGTAGCGTTGGTGATGCCGGTGATCTGGAAGTTGTTGTCCTCGTCCAGGTAGTTGCCGGCAATGGCCTCGTTGAAGCGCAGCTTGAGGTGGTCACCCACGCCCAGTGTGGAGTTGGCAGGTTCGGGTTCGCCGAATACGACAGGCGGGCGGGTGTCCTTGACGCCGGTCAGCACGGGCGAGGTGCGGGTGATAAACGAGCTGCCGTGGCGGCAGAACGAGACGGCCCGCAGGTCGTACTGCTGCTCCATCGGGTCGCGCTCGCCGTAGAAGCGGATATTGTCGATACGTCCGCCACGAATCATAGCCTTGGAGCCGGAGGCCGCCCGGTAGAGCGTGCTGTCGGCATAGTAGGAACAGAGGTTGACCCATGCATCGTCCGACTGTTTGGTGAGTTTGTACTGGAACTCAATATGGTCGAAGTTGTTGTAGTTAACGTCAAATCCGTCGATGACGATCGGCATGTAGTAGCCGGCCGAGTCGCGGGGCGAGAGGGTATTCATCACCCACTTGTCGTGCGGCGCCGAGATGCTAACGGGGCAGCTCACGGGCATGTAGTGGACGGTGAAGGAAGCCTTGTCGTAGGTCAGCACATCGCAGGTGGAGAAGAGGGTGAGGGTGATATCCTCGTAGTCGTAGTCCTCGCCGGCATAGACCTCGAGGGTCTTGTTGATCACCTGCCCCGGGTCGATCTTAATATCCCGTGCTTGGCCTATCAGCGGCATACCGTCCATCAGGATCTTGGCGCCCTTGGGGTTCGAAGCGTCTTCTACGCGCAACTTGAATATCACGAAGCCGGCATTGCCGCTGATGTCATCCTCCACCTCGTTGGATAGACGCAGGTTGAAGATAGCGGCTTTGTCGTGCGGCACGTCGCTGCGCTCGTGAACGGTGAGGTCGATCTTCGGGTTCTCCAGCTTGGCCGTACCATGGGAGATGATGGCGGGCTGACCGCCTATCTCGTAGAATACCGACTCTTCCGGTCCCTCCCACGGGCACTTGGTAGCGCCACCGTTCAGTACGTATACGAACGAACCGTACTGATAGCTCGTACCGTCGTAGTCGTTGCCGTTGTCAATAAACTCACGCTCGCTCTCAGAATCCACGTTGAACTCGTTCTTCGGTTCGCGCAGACGCAGCACACTCACGTTCATCGACGAGTACGAATCGCTCTGCAGCACAAAGCCGGCCGTCTTCTTATGTTCCGTCGTCTGGCTCGGGTCGCGGTCGAAGTTGACATCCAGTATCGGCTTGATCGTAAACGACCATTTCGCTCCCGGCACCGTACCGTCCAGCTCCAAAGGATCCACGCCGGTACGTTCGATACGATGGTTGTCATTGTTCGGAACCAAATTGACGAAGTTGGTGATCATACGCGTGATATTCTCGCTTACTCCCGAGAGTGCGCTGGCAAACTTGGTGGCAAAGGTACCCGACAGGTTGCCACCCGGGAAGTCCCAACGGTAGGCGATGGTCGAGCTATAGTCGTAGGTCTCGCTGTGCGATAGCTTCACGCCCGAGCTGACCGAATAGGTACCTACCGAGTCGGCATTCACGCCGCTCATGAGCGTCAGTTTCTCGCGCTCATTCTGCTTGATGAGGTTGATCCAGTTCAGGATCTGCTTGTTGTAGGATGCCACCTCGTCGATATCGATCCAGTTGGTATTCTTGCCGTTCGGGTAGAGCTTGACGTAGCTGGTCAGTGCATACTCATCGGCATCGGCCGGCACCTTGGACCAGTAGACCACGTCTTTGCGTACGTTGGCTATCTGCTGTACCGTCATACTGTCGCCCGTCACGAGTAAGGCATTACGCTCGCGGATCAGCTTCGGGAGCATCGTATTCAGGATATAGTCCTGGGTGTAGGCAAACGTACCGGTTACGGCAGCGCCAGCCTCGGTCTCTTCGCCGATCACCAGATAGTACTTATTGCCCTTCAGGTCACGTCCCTCGGCTACGGTATGCATCGAGGCGGACGCACCTGCATTGCCTTCCAGGCGTGCTGCGAGCGACACATAGGTCAACGAGTCGAGCGGTTTCACCGCATCGGTCAGGCCGAAATAGGCCGTCTGCGTAGCACCGATATATACATCGCCGCGCGAACCTACGAACCAGGTGTCGTTGCCCGTCTCTATCCGTTCCGAAGTGGTGAAGGTATAGGAGCTGGATCGCTTGTAGTCCACCTGCGAGGAGATGGGCAGCGCAAAGGTGTTGGCTACTGAGGTATTGATATTGTAGCCGCTGAATATACCACCCGGGGTACCTAAGTACGAACCCATATTGATCGAGTTGCCCGTACCGTATTTAGCACCTATCTCCACGCCGAACTTACCCGTGAAGCTCCATGTGTAGTTGTATTTATAGGTCGTTCCTTTCTCGATATATGCATAGCTGGACGATCCCGGCGGGTCGCGCAGGATGTCAAGCAGCGTCACGCCGGCGTTGGCCGTGGTCAGGAAGTTGCGGCCCTTGGCCTTGTTACCCGTCACGTAGGCGCGGAAAGCGGTCTGCTCTACGTACTGGCCGTCGCTCTCTACCGATAGATCCAGCACGCGCAGGGCCTGCTCGCCGGTCTTGAGGAACGATACATAGTCCACCGGTAGCGTCACGTCCGCCTGGCCGTTCTGGTCGAGCGACTCAGTCAGTATTTGGGTGCTAACCGCATCATACAAGCCGTTATATACCTTCAGTTTACCGCCATGAAGACGCACCTCCTCGTGGCGGTTGTTCTGCTCGTTGTTGTAGTAATAGTCCTCATGCGCCGTGATACGGAAGCGGTACTTGCCCATGCCGAATACCGGAACACCGAAGAGGTAGTGCAGATCGCCCAGCGTATCGTGCATCACGAGCGGCACCTCGATCTCCTGGTTCTGGATATTCTGGCGCAGCATGCTCTGCTCGCCGTAGAAGTCCTGCGGCATGCCGTAGCGGAGCTGGATACATGAGATCGAGATCGGCGAACGGTAGGTGATGTCATAGCGTGCATTAAAACGAATCGTGTCGTCGCCATATACCACGCTGTCCATCATCCGTGCCGCATCGCTCAACTCCAGGGTCTCGGAGGTCTTGCCTTCTGCAAAGAGCGTGGCATAACCGCTGGCCGTGGCCTGGGTGATCTTGTAGCGAACGGGGAACAGGTCGGCAAAGAACTCGCCCGTCTCCGGATCGGGATTGATGACGATGCGCTTGCGCTGGTAGTGTACCTGCGTCTCGCCCGACACCTCGTGCTGTACGGTGTACTCCAGGGTATCGCGTGTCAGGTCGTTCTCGTCGCGTACGATGTGGGAGATATTATCACCCTCCAGCTCCAGCACCAGTTGCAGGTCGTCGCCCAGGTTGTTCTGGCTCAGGCTGAAGCCCAGCGGCTTCTCGGCCTGCACCCGTCCGCCTACCACGCGGCCGGCCAGGCGTACCTTGGTCTGGTCCCATACGCGCACGCCGTCCTGGGGCTCGGTGAGCGCCAAAGTGGTGCTATTGTTCATCCGTACGTAACCGTCGCCCTCGAAGGTGTGGCCCAGCTTCGTCACCCGCAGCGTAAATCCTGCGCCACGCGGTACGCATAGCTCAAAGTTACCGGAGATATCGGTCTTCAGTTCGCCGCCTGCAGTCTTCACCACGCGGTCGTTCAGCAGCAGGTTGGCCTCGCGCACCGGTATGCTCGACTTGGCATAGAGCACGCGGCCCGAGAGGCGTACCGATGATATGTTCTCAAATTGTATAGCATCGGCTACGGGGGTGTCGGCACTCAGGCCCACAGAGGCCGTCGTGGCCGTCGTGTTGTTGAATCGGAACTCGGCTGTGGTCGATGTCGGCACGATGGCGTAGGTCTTGCCCGCACCATAGAGCAGGCTATCAAAGACGTATATACCCTGCTCGTCCGTCACGGTCGTCCGTGCGTCGGCAGCTCCAGTGGCCGTCAGGGTCACTTTCACGCCCGGGCATCCCGTACCGTCGGCATAGTGGATACGTCCGGATATACGTCCGTAGGGCGAGCGGCGACCGGTCGTAGTAGCCGTGCTGGTGGTCGTGGTGCTGTTGCAGGTATAGCGTGCCGTGAGCTGGTACTCATACGGCTTACCGGGCTCCACGTCGCTATCGCGATAATCGGTCTCCGTGGTCGTCGTCAGCGAGTCATAAGCGGCTGTGCTGCCGGCTTCGCGGCGACGCAGTTCATACGCATCCAGTCCGCCCGGCGTAGGCTCCCAGTTCAGTAGCACGCTGTAGCGGTCGTCGCCGTCCGTTGCATGGAAGCGGGCAATGCTGGCCACCTCGTTGTAGAACAGGTCCGGACCCTGGATCGTCTTGGGTAGCAGCTGATCGGGATTGATCACCTTGACCATCGAGTTGCTCTGGTCGATGCGTACGCTATACTGATAATGAACGCATGCGCGGTCGGCTTCCACTACCATATGGGCGCCCCACGTACCGTCCGCATTGCGTACGATGCTGTCTTGCGGCACCACATACTCTATTGTCTCGCCTGTCTCCGTGAGCGTGCGGCGCAGGTAGAGCAACGCGTTCTTGTCCCACGTGCAGCGCGGATTGCCTTCCGCACCTACGCTGGCTATCTTCTGCTGCAGCTCCAGGTAGAGCTCATGACGCAAGCTGTCATGCTTCAGTGGATGGGCATGCTCCAGCGAGTCTTTCAGCTGACGATAGACATTCCCGTCGTAGTCAAACTCGGCTTTCGCATAGTCGCCCTGACCGAACTTGAGAATCACCGTCTTCACGTACGGCACACCCAGCGCGGCAGCGTTGGTGCCCATCACGCGTCGGCCACTCGTCCGCTCGCGTACCACCAGTCGTACCCGCTCCGCATCGGCCGGATACGAGCTGCTGCAGTATCTGTAGTATTTCGTGATCTTCAGCGGCTTTTCCTCCACCAGGTTGCCCTTGGTGATCTCCAGCACGAACTCATAGTCCGCCGGCGTGTAGGCACCCATATTGTTCATATCGCGTATCGCCTGTACGCGTACAGGGAACGAGTCGATCACCATCTTCGATACCTTGGCCGTGTAGCGGCACTGGGCCTCCGGCTCCGTCACGGGCGCTACGGTGCTGTTGTCCAGCTTCAAGCGGAAATGCACCTTCCTATTCGTCGCAAAGTCCGGATCCTTGGTATAGGCCTCTTGCGTCTCAGTCAGCGGCGCCAGGTAGTCCTGACTCACCACCTTGGCCGTCTTCGCAAACTCATGATCCCATCCCCATATCGAGGCGGAAGCACGGCGCACACGGTAGTATATACTCCGGCCCGGGAACTTCACTTTCTCGCTGCTCAGCCTTACCTCATACTCTGCGTAGGGCTTGCCTGCCGCATCCTTGCTCACCACTTTGCGGGTCACGTACATGCTCTGCTCCTTCTGATCCAGCTCCGACGTGTCGGCGCCCAGGGCCAGCAGCGGGTTGTCCTTCACGCTATAGTTGGCCGAGTCGCGTTTGTAGGCCACGGTTTCTATCGTCTCTGCGTCCGAGAAGTCGGCCTGCGTGGCACGCTGCACCTCAAACACATCGCCCTCTATCAGGTCCTGCGCACTCGGGTTATGGATTTGCCAACTCAGCTGCACGTCGCCTGTCACGGTCTTCTTCTCGTCCAGCACCTCCTGTCCGCTCAGGTCATACACGCGGTGATAGGCCGGGATATGCACCTCGTTGGATTTCAGCACCTGCGTGTTACCGCCGTCATCCACCTTGACGGTGAACGATCCCGAGAAGAAACGCTGTACCGAGTCCTTGGTCGGCACGACGATCGTACTCGAGCGCTCGCTGAGCAGCACCTCCTGACTATTGAGCGAGGTATGGTAGCTCACCGGCTCCTGATATACCGTATACTGCACCCCGGCGCAGCCGTAACCCGTTGCGCCGGCCTCGTCCATGGCGTAGAAATAGGGCTGGAACAGCTCCGGCGTCTGCGGGGTCTTATTGCCGCGGAACTTATCGGGCTTGGCCCACCAGTGCTTGTAGCTGCTCTCGCCGCTCGATTTCTTGTATATATTTGCACTCACGCCCCAGTAGAAATCCGTATTCTGCAACGACGTGGGTGGGTACCAGTCAAACACGAAGTAGGTGATGCGCTTGTGGTCATCGTCCTCCTTGCGCTTCAGCGACATCTGGCGTTGCCAGCCCGCCCAGTAGGTATCGTCGCCGGCTTGCAGCACGATAGGCTCGCCGTTGTACGTACTCTGGATGATGGCGCTTCCCTCGTGGATATAGATATATCCCTGACCCTCACTGCCGTCCTGGTCGTTCTTTCCGTAGCGTACGGCCGATACCGAGGCAATACGATGCACCGTGCTGCTGCCGCGACTCGCGTTCGGACTCGTCGAGTACCAGATGTACGAGTCTTCCGTACTGCCGAAGTCGTTTCGTCCCTCCAGGTAGTAGTCGTTGGCACGACCATATACCCAGATCGGCACGTAGAACCGCAGCACACCATTACCCATACTCATCACGGTGTAATGTCGCTCCTGCTCCAGGTAGTCATTCGCCTGAACGGTCGATACACTCATTGCCGCCATCAGCAGCACTACGGTCAAATACAATAATCGTTTCATGATATCGTAAACGTTAATTCTTAATTCTTAATTTGTAAACACTAATCTCTAAACATTAATCCCTAATCCCTAATCTCTTGCCCCTGCAGGTCATACATCTTCCCGTCAATGACTAAGATGACTTTTCCGTCCCGCAACAGTTTACCCGTACCCGGTAACCCGTAACCCGTACCCGGTAACCCGTAACCCGTAACCGCTTCGGTTCCTGTTGCCGAACCGAATCCTTCATTAATCTTCCACACGGCTTGTATACTCTGTCGCGCCGGAGCAGAGAACGGGTATTCGGCAGTCACAATATAGAAATACGCCCTAAAGCCTTTCATGTTGTGCCCCGCAGCTTCAGTATAGTTAGCATCGTCCGGCCAATAAATGGAATCATTGGCACCCAAGAAGAAATTATAATGTTTTACAGAACTGCTGGTATATCCTGGTATATGCGCCTTGGGATATACGCCGTGGAACTTAATGGTCGTGTTTCCGGGATCAGTTGCGGCATCGGTGTCATCGTCCCAATTCTTTACATTGTAGAAGCGTAGGGTAGAGAGTGTCTCTACCGGACTTGTCTTAGCCCATCGTAGCAGATACGGCACGCCTTGCGTCAGACCTTTTCCGGTTAGGCGACTCATATTCAGTTGTAGCACCTCAGACCCTATCGCACCGCTTACCGTGCCGCCCTTGAACTCAAATATCTCTGCTCCTACCAACGGTGACGCATCCACATTCGGTACGTCAAACGGCAGACATAACGTATACAGCGTACTGTCTTTTTTCAGCGTACGGTTGACGATAGCAAAGTTATAGTCATCTGCAGCTGCTAACTTAGTGGTAAATGTCGCTAAGTTATCCGTCTCATCCAGAACCGTCGGTGTGACCGTCTTCACTAATATCACGCTGTAATACAAGCTTTTGGAAGCGAAGGTATTTTGATCATGTATCTCACCATTGTTGAAATGGATACTATAACCTTGTAAGTCACTATACTGATCCGACGACCAATAGGCTCCATGATTGCTGGCATCTTTGATTGTTTCTCCTTCTTTATACCCTTCACAGGGCAAGAATATTGCTCCGGCATTCGCCATTACTGCCCACTGCTCTGCCGTATAGACATTCTTTTCATAGTACATACCTTGCCCCACCGGCTTGAACGTCGGGGTACCGCTGGGCTGTACGAATCCGTCAGGCAGAATAATCAGACCGCTATCTCCAGCCACAATACCCAAATTATTCAAATCAGCGGCATTCGCCCGCCCGAAGGAAAGAAGATACGTCCATTCTTCATGGTTCAACACATACCATCCGTTATGTCCTTCTGCATTTTTGTTGGCTTCGCTCCATGTGTTGGCAACACTCCACTGTACCAACTCCGACTCATTCGCATTCGCAAACTGCACCGTCTTATTTTCCGCTACGGTAAACACACCTTTCGCAGCGGTAGTGGCATACAGTGTCCCGGCACTCAGCAACTGCGATAACGCAATTGCCAAACATAGATATAATCTTTGATGTTTCATATTTTAGCGTTTCTATACTATTGGTTAATAGCCCTCGTTCTGTTCCCAGTCTTTATGTATATACCGCATATCCTGCGGGATAGGGAAGACCGTTGTATGTCCTGTCCAGTGGCCGAAACGAATCATATCATTACGGTGCCAGCCTTCCCACATCAGTTCGCGCCAGCGCTCGTAGTAGATATCTTCCAAGGTGGGAGAGGCTATCTCGTCGGCTCCGACACGGTCGCGGATATCTTTTATCTCGGCATAAGCACTCTCTCCTTTGCGCACCTTAGCTTCGGCTTTCATCAATACGACATCCGCATAGCGGAAGAGCACTATATCGTTCCTCCCTACATTGCCATCCTGAATACCATTGGGGTCGTGCTCGTACTTATTCAGTCGCGCGCCGGCAGTCTTCTCATACGGCGTACCCGACACATCCATAGCTACCTTGTCCGGCTCGTACACCAATGGCGTCTTACCGTCTTCGCGGTAAATCATCTGTTTGCCTACCCACACCGTGTCGTAATAGAAATACATATCGAAACGCGGGTCTTGGTGGTCGGTATTGTAGCCGAATGCATCTAATGTCTCTAAGGTGGCCGACGTGCCGTTCTCGCCACCTATGCCGAGGGCTGCAGCGTGGTTGTAGTGCAGTGTACGTTGCTCGTATTTATATTGTGCTGCATACTTGCCCACCTCGCGCGGGATAACGTAGATATTCTCTTGCGACTGGTCGTTATTGAGCGAGAAGTTGACCTGCAGGTCTTCTTCCAACTCGTAGTTATTGGCCAGTATGTCGGCGTAGTTCACTATGGAGTCGTACAGCGCCGGTTGTTCTTCGCCCGTGTAGACCGCGTGGTTGAGATACAACTTCATCAGTACAAACGATGCTACGTAGTAGGTCATTCGCCCGTAGTATTCTCCTAACGGCCTATTGGCATAATCCCATGCCAACAACGGCATAGCCTCGCGTAACTCATTCACGGCAAACGCATATACCTCTTTGCGGGACGCCAACTGCACGCTGTCCGTCGGTATATCCATGCGTGTCACAATAGGTACTCGGCCGTACAGGTCCAGCAGGTACCAGTAATACATAGCCCTGACGGCACGCAGTTCGGCTTTATATTCTGCCAACAAGGCCGAGTCTTTATCGGCTTTGTCATACGCCTCGATATGTGCTATACCGCTGTTGGTGAGCATGACAACCTTAAACAGGTAGTCCCACGTGTCGCGTATCGAACGGTCGTCCGCCGTCCATGCGTGGTTGTGCAAGTCTTGCCAATAGCCGCCGTCGTACCAGTCACCGCCACGTGTCGGGATAATCTGTTCGTCCGTGGTAAGCGAGTTGAGGTCATACACTCCGCGTCCTGTCCCCTGCAGACCCTGCGAGTCGGCATTACCGCCTAAGTACATATACACCGACAATACGGCGTTATTCCTCAGCGCGGTCATCGAACTGAAGGCCTGCGCTTCCGTTAATGCCGAAGACGGCTCTTCCTTCAGAAACGAACAACCGGTCATCATCATAAGAATGATGATATTTGAAATTTGATATTTGATATTTGACATTTTCATCCCGTAACCCTTAACCCGTAACCCGTAACCCATAACCCATAACCGGTAACCCGTAACCGCTAACCCTTAAAACCCAATCGACAATCCCAACGTAAACGTATGCGCTAACGGATAGGTACGTTTATCGTCCACGCCGATGGTGGAGTTGATGTTCGTACTGTTGATGATAGGTGTATAACCCGAATAGGCGGTGATAGTACCTATATTATTCATTGTCAGCACCAAGCGCAGGGTCTCCACCACTTTATTCACCGGCAGCGGCACCTGATAACCTAACGTGATGTAATCGAAGTTGACGTAATCACCTTTCTCCAACCAGTAGTCGGTCACCTGTTGGTCGTATATCTTAGCTTTAGGCGCATCTCGGAGCACGTTATAGAACGGCAGTGAACCGAGGTTCATATATGCCAGCGAGGTGCCGTTGAAGATCTTATGCCCAAAGGCGCCGTTGATTTGGATGGATAAGTCCCAGTTCTTATATTTAAGACTGATATTTGATCCCAACAGCACTTTAGGTGTCGCTTGTCCGGCTATGTAACGTTCACCTTCGCCGTAGGTGTATCCGCCCTTGCCGTTATCCACCAGTCCCGTGCAGCGTGGCAAATAGAACGTGCCCAAGGGTTGTCCCACTATCTGCCATACTATATCGTTGTCGCCGCCTTTGGAACCGGCACCTTCGACAGACGCTATAGCCTGGTAATCGGCGGCATAGAGCCACTCGTCGCCATGCTGACCGCTCAGGCTCAGTAACTTATTACGCTGCCAGGTCACATTGGCATTGATGCTCAGCTTCCAGTCTTTGGTCTTCACTATCGTGCCGCCTATCGATATCTCTACACCTTCGTTACGCATGCTGCCGAGGTTGGCGATGAGCGTGGGGTAGGTATAGGGCGGCGTAGACACGCGGTAGGGATAGAGCATGTCCGTGATGAGGGTGTTGTAATAACTGATATTGGTGAGCAGGCGTCCCTTGAACATACTCATGTCCACACCTACGTTACCCGTGTGGCTGACTTCCCATTTCAAATCCGGATTGGCATTGCGGAGCATAGCATACGTGGTGATACCCTTGCCGTTCACTTCCGCCACTCCGTTAGGCTCGTACAGCGACATCGTCAGGTAACTGTCGATAGCCGATTGGTTGCCCGACAGACCGTAGCCGCCGTTGAGACGCAGGTGGTCCAGCACATCGTTTTGCGGCATCCAAGGCTCGTTGGACAGCGTCCACGAAGCGGAGATAGAAGGGAACCAGCCCCATCGGTTGTTAGTGCCGAACTTACTGCTGCCGTCCGTACGTATCGAGGCTGTCAGGTTATAGCGGTCGAGAAGGGTATAACTCACGCGCCCCATGAACGATACCATGTTCGCTTGCACCTTGTACGAGTCGGTGCCGTCCCATGGCCGTATCGAACCACCCGACAACCGGTCAGCACCTATGAGATTAGCGCCCGATTGATAAGTCGTCACGTGAAAGCCCTCGGCCTTATTAGTGCTAATCTCCGCCAACGCCATAGCCGATAAGGCGTGTATGCCCCAACTCTGGTTGTAGTCGAGAATCATGTTCGCTAAGATATCGTGCGTCTTGCCCGTCGACCGATAAGCCAGACCGCCTTCCTCCGTAGGAGCCGTCAGTTCGTCATCTATGCGGTGATAGGTATAGGCGGCTAATAACTTAAGATGCAGCGGCTCGATGAGTTTGAAATCCAGGTGCAGGTTAGTGCTGATATGTGCATCCGAAGGCTGACTGGTGTTCTCCAACCACGCCAGAGGGTGGGCAACCTGACTCGCACCCGGGTCACCGTCCCAACCGCCACTCGCATTACGCGAGGCCGGGTAGGTGGGATTGAAACAGGCGGCGCTGTAGAACAGTTTTTTCTCGTTAAAAGGATTCTTACTCTGCTGCAGCGAACCGAACATGCCGATATTGATTTTCAGCACGTCGTTCCACATCCGCTGCGTGAGGTTCATATTCGCGATAAACGACCGCGAACCTGTTCCTTTGACTACGTACTGGTCGTCTATATAACCTATACTCGCGCGGTAGGTGGTCAACTTAGTGCCGCCGGTGAAGGCCAGGTGATGGTGGTGCGAGAACGAGGTCCGCGTAATCTTCTTCTGCCAGTTGGTACCGGCACCCTTGTCCATATACGATAACTCGTGCTCCTGACAGAACGCGCGGTACGCTCCGGCACTCAGCATAGGCAGCGTCTTATATACCGCCCCCACCGAGAACGAACCGTTATAATGGATGCGCAGCTTGCCTTCACTACCTTTCAGCGTCGTCACTTCTATCACACCCGATGCCCCGCGTGAACCGAACTGTGCCGTCTCGGAGGCGTCTTTGAGGATGCGAAAACTCTCTATATCGGTCGGGTTGACGGTGGAGAGCAGACTCATATCGCCGATTACGCCGTCTATTATTATCAACGGGTCACTGCTGCCCGACAGCGATATCGTACCGCGCAGACGCACTGCACTCATAGCGTTCTCGCCACTCCGGTCTACCGTCATACCGGCTACACGACCGCGAATAACATCTATCGCATTCGACGACTGGTCGCGGTTGTTCATGTCCTCTTGACCTATCGTCGTACCGTACGCGCCCGGCTGAGACACCTGCGTAGAGTCTTTCTGCGCCTGCAGGGGCACTATAGCCCCTACGCCGCCTGCCATCATCGTCACTATGACTGCCAACACGAAGAATCGCTTACTCATGGTCGTTTCATTTCGGCTGCAAATATACTACAAAAATTGCATATACACAAATTTTTCCCCTATATTTTCGTCCAAATGAATATTATTCATTGTTTTCAGACCGATTATTAGTCAAAATCCCCTCCCTCACGCGTGCGCACACTTTAATCTAAGGTCTTACAGAATTTGCTGTTTCCAGGTGTCGTCATTTTTTGTTGTCCAAAAATTTGCGTATGTGGAAAAATCTTTGTACTTTTGCGACGGATTTGCAAAGTTGACCGATTATGACCACTTTATCGCATAAGGAAAAAGAGGCTATCATGAAGGATATGAAGTCCTTTGATGAGCCTATGCCGGCTGTCGGAATCTTCTGGTATGACCCGGCAGAGCATGATTTCTTCGGCGTGTATAAGAAAGAGCTGACGCCTAAGATGGTAGAAGAGGCAGCAGATAAAGGTCTGCCTTATATCAACTACCAGACCTTGCACCGCCAGGTCTGGCAGAAACAGTATTTCCGTGCGCTTGCCCAACATGAGCCTACAAAGTTTAGCGGCGACTATACACAGGTGCCGCGAGGCAGGGTCGCTTGGGCGGTGGACCACTTCGTGGTCTTTGTCGGCCGGTGGGCAAAAGATATTGAGGACGAGTTGACTGAACTATTAGAGAAATATTTCGCCCTGCCGTATTTTGAATTCAAATACGATGATCATTGGGACCTTGGTCATGGCTGGTCCGGCGATCTCTAATCACAAAATTACGAATATCTGCAGATTTTTACAAATAAATTTGTATATGTGAGAAAAATTCATTACCTTTGCAGCCAAATGCAGCAAAGGAATAATTAGTAGAGACATTTATGCCGGAGATAAGTTCATTTTATGGAATAGCCATTTACATGTATATGAGCGAGCACAATCCTCCTCATTTTCATGTTAAGTACCAGGGCTATGACGCGATTATTACGATAAAAGAGGGTATCATTATCGGTTCTTTACCTCGTAGAGCCTTGCGTATGGTATATGAATGGCTGGATCAACATCAAGATGAACTGTTGGCTAACTGGGAGCGTTTGGGTAAATCAGAAGAACCTATAAGAATTGACCCTTTGCAATAATAGAAAGGAGGTTACTATGGTAAATCCAATCTTAAAAGTGATAAGTGCCGAGTATGTTCGCGACTATGTGTTGTGTCTATCATTCAATGATGGCACAACTAAACTGGTGGACTTTTGGCCATTAGCGCAAAAAGGTATTTGCACCAAGTTGCAGGATTTGGACTATTTCCGTAATTACACCTTAGATCCGTTCACTGTGGATTGGTCTAATGAAATCGGTTTTGCGCCCGAGTACCTCCATGAAATCGGCATTGCCGCTTAATACCATCCTCCCTCACGACGTTAAACCGGGAGCGCTGATGCCGACAGCGTAAAAAACAGCACGTCAGATCTGAGACGTTAAATGGGATGACATATTGAAAGGCGTTTATTGAAACGTTGTTTGCGACTCCTTGAAACTTCGCAACTTTCAGCTTTAAGTCCGAACAACAGCAATGAATGTCCATGTGGGTATGTATAAAGATGCCCCACGCCCATCATAGGGCGAGGTGGGTAATACATATCGGGCGTGGATTTCGGTTGTTATTCTACTTAAAGCGGGCATGCGAAGGCCTCAAGGAGCGTGAAGAGCAAGTGAACTTCACGCTTTTTCTATGTGTGTACATACTGGAAGGACTCCATCACGGAGGTGCAACGAGTCAATCACGTATCATACCTGACCTTATATATACTATGTATATATGTCGTGATTTTGGTAAAAGCAGGTGCAAACCTTGTTCCGATTCTGTCTCGATTGTGTCTCGTTAGTCTGATTTGGATAAGTGATGGGCAGGAAGAAAGTAAACAAACTGAAATAAAATATAACAAAACATATTATGAAAAAGTTATTTAACTTTAAATTGTTGGTACTCTTCGGAGTAATGGTAACAAGTTTAACAACCAATGTGTGGGGATGGGCATTGTATGGGAATTTCTATTTCGACAACTCTACGAAACAGTGGAGCAATGTTAGCCTTTGTATTGGTACCGATGGAGGTTCTAATGCATATGTCTTTTCACACATTAACAACACTAATCTATGGTATAGGCAACTTAATTACGGTAGTTATGGAGATGCAATTTTCATAAATGCCAATTGGACCGACGAAAATTGGTGGAGTGGCTATGATTACCGTCCTTATGGAAGAACATACTCTACCGGGGATGATGATAAGTGGACAATCTATAGAGCCGATTATAACACAAAGAACTCTGACAATTCAATGAAGAGCTACCGCTTTAATGGATCTGATAATTCGAGTGCTTCTGGAGAGTTGGAATTCCACACAGCATATCTTCGTGTCAAGTATGACGAAAGAGATGGTAATGGATATGGTAGTATTATTGAAGGAGAGACAACCTGGTCACATGGAGTTACTTTTGATTTTACGGGAACATATCTAACTTCTGCTAGTGCTTCTACGCAGACCAAAATATCAAGTTTGACCAAGAATTGCTGGACAGACGGAAGCCAAAAGTGGGGGTACGAGAATATTCCTCATACAGGTGAAGTTAGATTCGAGTTAACGGGTATATCTACCGGTTTTGAACTGGAAGGATGGGCATATGCTTCTGACGCAACCTCTCCGTCTTACACAACCAATCCGGAAGATGTTACATTCAATGTTACAGGAAGTACTATGTACGTGGCTATGGTTAGACGTAAACAATATACGGTTACATTAAACAGAAATGGCGGATCAAGTGGTACGGCAAGCGTAACAACAACTTATGACAAAACTTATAATTTAACATCAAGCATCACAAAACCGTCTAAAGATGGTTATACATTCAAAGGATATTGGACCAATAATAATGGAACCGGAACGCAGTTGATTGATAAAGATGGCGCGTGGATAAAGGATGTCACGGGTTATACTGGTTCTGACAACGAAAACCCCAAATGGGTTCGTGATGGAGGAGTAACTCTCTATGCTAAATGGGAGCAGACGATTACTTTAGATAAGAATGGAAGTGATGGCAGCAATACAACGGCAACAGCTGTGTATAATGCGGCGGGACCGTTTGCACCAGCCGCTACTCAGACCTATACCGATCACACATTGTTGTATTACAAGACTTCCGGTGGAACGCCGATTTTAACCACTTCTGGTGCATTCTATAGTAGTTCTATCTCGAGCTATGTAACCGATGGCAAGTGGACAAAAGCAAATGCAACAACTCTATATGCTCACTGGAAAGTGAATGCGCCGGGTTCTATTACTTGTACAGATAATGTGGTGACTATTTCTGTTCCGACAGATGCAACGGTTCATTATACATTAGATGGCTCTGCTCCTACGAGCAGTAGTCCGACATATAATCCTTCGAGCAAGCCGGTTATAGCGTCATCTGGTATAACCGTTAAGGCAATAGCTGTTCAAAGTGGTTGTATTACTTCGGATATCACATCTCAGGCAGTTACCTACACACCGGTGTATGATGTTACTTTAAACACAACAAATGCAAACAATACAGGTGGTTCTTCAACGGTGTTGGAAAATCATACTTATACAGCTACATATACCACCGTTACGGGTTATAATCTGCCAAGTGATGTTGAGGTGGTTATAGATGGAGACACAAAGACTAAAGGAACTGATTATACTTGGAGCGCTGGTACATTGACCATTCTAGAGAACAAGATTGATGGCGTTGTAGAGATTACCGTTGAAGGTGTGGCTAAAGAATATACCACATCTAACAACTTGAATAAAGTGGATGGCGATAGTCACGGTACATATACCGCAACATATAATGAAGGATCCATTTCTATTGATCCTGCGCCTACAAAGGCTGGATTTGTTGTCGTTGCCTATTATGGCACCTATGATGATGTAAACAAGGAATATGAAGTGCGAGTAGCCGAACCTGACGGCACCTTGAATGCCAACAAAACCGGCTTTACTGATGGAAGTGGTAACTGGACTTGTGATGGAGCTCCTACGCTTTATACAAAATGGGAACCCAGAACTTATACCGTCTACTTGGATCAGCAAGGAGGATCTGATGGAGCTGAATATTTCAAAGTGCAGATGAATACAGCCAGTTATAAATATGGAGACGACGAGGATTTGGATATGCCTATTCCGACAAAAACGGGTTATACATTTGCCGGTTACTATACAGATGGCGAAACACAAATCTTTGATGGAAGTGGTAGTGCCATCTCAAATACAGAGGGCTACGTTGGAGGAAGTTCTAGATGGGTTCATACTACAGACGAAATAACCCTCTATGCCCACTATACTCCGAATCCGTACACCATTTCGCTTGATAACCAAGATGCTGATGAGGAAGCTGGTACTGATGAAATCTCCGTTACGTTTGATGCCTATACTAACTTGAATGGAACTCCGGCTATTGATGTTCCTGAAAAGAACGGCTATACTTTTGGTGGATACTATACTGCGGTTGCCGGTGGCGGTGTGCAAGTTATTGCGGCTAACGGATATGTGAACGCGCAAGCAGGTGGTGATGACACTTATACAAGTTCCACAAAACAATGGAAATATCCGAATAATACAGACCTCTACGCGAAGTGGACACAAACCATCTCCTTCGACCAGAACGGTGCAACGGTAAATGGCACAACTTCTTTGGCTGCAACTTATAACGGTACCCTTTCACCCGGCGGTATTACCAACCCGAATAAGATCGGCTATGCCTTCGCTGGCTGGGCTACCGCTGCAGATGGTGATGTGGTTATCGAACTGAATGGAACGGTAAACGATGTTGATGATTGGACTGAAGATGGCAAATGGATTCACGCCGGAGAATCTGAACTCGTCGCTACATGGACTGCGGATGTAAACAACTTCAAAGCAGACGCTGCTACTACAGCGTGGGGAACAGCTGATAACTGGTCGCAAAATAAAGTGCCTACCGAATACACTGAGGTTCATATTAAGGGTAATGCGACAGTATCATCACACGTCTATGTAGGCAAAGTGGTGATTGAAGAAGGTACGCTCACTATCGCCTTCACCGGTGCATTGGAAGTAGCAGGTACGATTACGAATACAGACGAAGATAAACTCGTCGTTAATAGTCGAGGTGCACTTATCTTCGATAACTCAGCCGGTTCAACTTATGCTACCGTAGAATTATCAACAACTTACGCATCTGCCGGAAGCCATTTCCAATTTATTGGATTACCGGTATGGGGTGTAAGTGTATCAACTGCCTTCGCAGGAAAAGGTGTTTATACCTATGCATGGAAACAAGGAGAAGGATGGGAGCGTCGTGGTTATTATGATGACCTGATGGCTTTTGAAGCGATTGCACTTATGGGTAGTAGCGGATATACTTTCCATGGAGCATTGGTTCCTACCACTGACAAGGAATATTCGCTTTCCTATGCGGACCGAGAGAATGGAGATGTATATATGTATGGTAACTCATGGACGGCGCCGATAAAAGTTTCCGGAATGACCATTGATAGTTATGACGGAGCTCATATCTACGATGGTTCAACAGGAAGTTGGGATGGAGCTGTTAGTGGCGATGTCATCCCGGCAATGCAAGCATTTGCTGTGCTCGCAAAGTCAGGAACCGGAGGATCCGTATCTATTCCATATAATACTGCCGTTCGTAATGCGACCAGTCCTAATGCTCCCTTGCGCGCTTCTCAACGCAATACATCCGATATACTTGACCATATATCAGTATACGTAACCGGTAACGAGTTGCAGACGAGAATGCGTCTATTTGAGAATGAGCAATTCACCAACGATATAGATAACGGATACGAAGCTATCCACATGGAGGGTGAAGGTCGTGCTGGTGAGTTATATGCACAGGCTGATGACAAGATGACTGTTTTGGCTACGCCGAATTTGGAAGGAACGGTTGTTGGTTTCATCCCAGGAGAAGCTACGAACTATACGATTTCGTTCGAAGGTGATGGTAAGGGCTACTATCTCAATGATGTCGTAACGAAGCAATCCACTCTCATTGCGGAAGGTAACACCTATATGTTTACCCCTGATGAAAGTACGAACGATACTCGCTTCATCATCAGCAAAACGCCGATTCATAATATGCCAACCGGTGTTGATGCTATCAACGATGGCGTAAAAGCCCGCAAACAAATGATCAACGGTATCCTTTACATCATCCGCGACGGACGTCTCTATGACGCTACCGGTGCATTGGTAAAATAATTCGTCGATATAACGGTATAACATTATAACGCAATATAGTAAGAAAATGAAAAAGATAATGATATTAGTAATCATGGTGGCAGCCTTTGTGCTGCCTTCCATGGCGCAGAACTACGAAGCACAGCAACCCAACTCCACTTTCCAGTCCACCAGTACTTTGATGGGATCCGGTAGCTCGCTGTCCGCTAACCCAACTATCAACGAAAACGGCACAGCAAGTGCTCCGTCTTATTCTCCTGCAAGAGCTGGTAGCAGTCCTCGCAAATCCGGCTTATTACCAGGTGAACCTACCAATAAAGACGGTGATGAAGGTAATACACCCATCGGAGATGCCCTGCTGCCCTTATTGCTTATGGCAATGCTTTTCTGCGGCGTGGTGTACTATCGCCGAAAGAAGGCGTTAAGATGTTAAATCCTAAACCGTTAAGCTGCTATAGGCTTTAACGGTATACCAACCCTCTCCAAGGGAGAGGCATTTTTCATAATATTTTTATATCCGCCACTGCTACTCGGGAGAGCCGCAGTGGTTTTTCGTTACTATTCACGTACTCTCCTGCCGCCCTCGACACAATGCCGAGCGCAGTAGGGATAGAATCGAAACAATAGTGAGTATGAACTCCGTACAGACCGTGGTTTCCGTGCTTAAATCCCGCGAAAGAACTTGTTCTGAGCGGAGAGGAAGCATCGCGGCTGCCCTACGAACGCGTTCGTCTTGCAGCAAGCGCATGCTGACGAGGAGTTACATACGAACGACAGCCTTATCGCATCAGCTTAAACGTCTCGGTGGCGGTGCGGATGAGGTACAAGCCGCGCGGCAGGGCGAGGGTGTAGACATTAGCATTGGTAGTAGCTACCTTGGTGCCGCGGATATCGTAGATATCCACCCACTCGCCCGGCGTGTAGGTGACCTCCTCCAGACCGGTGACGACATTGACGAAGACTTGGTAACGGACGATATTGATATAGTCGCTCACCGTATAGGTAACACCCGTATACCAGTCACTCATATCAATCGTCTCACCCGAGGCAGGCGAGACAAAAGTAGTGGCATCGGCCAGACTCACCACAGGCGTCAGCGACGAAGGATCGGTACCAATAGGCATAGTAACAGCTATCGTCTTCTCGTCCTCGTTAATCCGGCCTTGCACACCATCGATAACGAACGAGGTGATACGCAGCTTAGGCAGGTCGAGAGGTTGCGAGGTGCCGTAGAGCAGATAACCGACGGTCTGCGAGATAAGCGAGCGTCCCTGCTCGGTCAAAGCGCTCGACGAAGGCGTAGCGATAGGCAAGAGGATATACTTATGGCCGTTGACTATCGGCATCTCGTGCAGGAAAGTCTGCAGGGCACCGTCGCCCGTGTAGTCCTTGCCACGCGTAGGCGCTATAGCTAAGCACCACGACCCTTGTTCGGTCACCTCCACAGGCATCAAACCGCGCGTGGTGACCTGGTCGATAAGCGTGAGTTCATCACCTTGGTTGACCTGCATGGCCTTAAAGATAGGATGCGAGGCCTGCTGAACACGTATCTTAGTATTGCTCAAGCTGCCGTTATCCGGATAGCCCCAACCTAAACGCGAAGCCGTATAGGTGAAGGCTTTCATATTGAGGATAGGCAAGCGACGCTCACGGATAAGACGCAGTATCTGCTCGTGGTTAGCATCGACATCCTCACTGATGATGAGCATCTTAAAGAGTCCTAACTGCTCGTCGGTCATCACCTTCATATCCTCCTGGCTGAAGCCTATTAAGTTATACCCCGTATGGCTGAGGTATTGGTACACGCCGTCGCGTTCGCTCGCCGAGGCACTCTTATAGACATACAGCAGCGGGTCATCACCTAAGTCGATATCGCTGATGACGATGCGACCCGTAAAACTGTTGCCGCCCTTGACGGAGATACTATACGGATAGACACCCGCAGCAGTAGGCGTACCGGCTATACTGTAGATATTGCCGGAGGCCGAAGAGGTAATACCCGCAGGAGCACCTTGCGGCCAGGTCAGCGTGATATCTTCGGCACTCAGGGCATAGAAACGGAATTGCAGAGTCGACATAGGCCAGTTGGTATAACCGGTAGCGATAGTGTCGGTCAGCGCATCCAGGCGACTGGTGACCGTAAACGTACCGCGTACGGACGACTTCTCCATACCATTAGCGTCATAGGCTACGATACGGTAACCGTAGGTGCCGACAGGACGCATCACCTGACCCGTCAACTCCAGCGTATCGCCGATAGCATCCTTACCCACGCTCTGCAACGTGATATCCGTATATTCCTTACCGTCGTCCCAAATGACTTTCGTCTGCACGTTATTCTTCACATAATAGGTAATAGGCGACAAACTACGCGTCTGGAGTACCTCCTGCGTAGTGTCATTACCGTCAAACCAGCGCACACGCGGCTCGTTACCCACACGCAGCGAGAAACCGTACAACTCGTTATTGCTGCCGCCGATACCGACGATGCGGATGGTGTGCTCGTCGGAACTGATATCGTAGCGGCGCACCGTATGACTGGCTACGGGAGCGCGGTTCTGCTTAACGCCGTCGATATAGACCACAAACATACGCTCTTTGGACGCATCGGCATTGTTATCCTTAGCCAACATAGAGAACTGGTCGAAACCTTTGACCTGGATAGTCATCTCCTTATTGTCGGTGAATTTCCATATACCGGCCGTCTTAGTGAACTCAGCCTGACTGCGTTCCGTAGTACCGCCACTCAACGAACTCATCGACGCCTTCAACCACTCGCCCTTGACACCCGTCTCGGTCTCGTCGGTAGAGACGATAGTGCCCGGTTCGGCTGTACATACTACGGCTACGTTATTCGAGCCGTCTTTTTTATAACGTGTGGTATAATAGACTTCGTATTCGCGGCCGTTATAAGCCGTCAGCGGTGTCTCGTAGCCGCCGTCCATCTTAGGCGCTTCGTAGATATCCGGCTCGTGAGCCGTCAGGTCACCCGGCTGGGGCTTGGGACTCTGCGCAATAGTGACGGTATAGACGGTATTGGCCGCACCCGTCTCAGCCGCTATAGCCGTATAGGTAACGGGAGAAGTGAAGTTCTGCGCACCCTGCGGCGTATAACCATTGGTATAAGCATTCACCGATACCACAGGCGTCAGCGACGTTAAATCGACATTATAAGGCACGGTAGCCGTAATCGTATTGCCACCGTCGGCGTGGGTAATAACACCTGTCACACCGGCTATGACAAAACTCGTAATACGCGGACGGTTAGGAGCTTTCTTAAAGGTGACGGTATAGGTGAGCGTATTGCCTTTCTGAGCAGAGACAATCACCTGCGTAGTACCGGGAACACCAAGCGCGGGAATGACATTATACGAGGCCCCGGAATGATTGGTAGTAGCGGTTACGGTAGGTACCGTCTCACCCTCTACTTCCACCTCGTAAGCCGTCGTCGAACTGCTGAATCCGGGAACGGTGACGCCATTGACTTTCAAATCCTTCAGCGTAGCATCATCGGACTGCGCGGGTGGGGTGTCGCCGCCGGAATAAGAGCCTGTCGTCAGGGTAATAGTGAACGAGGCAATCTTCATCTCGGTATTGTTATCCTTGAAGTGCAGATAGGTCTTACCGCCATACGTGGTAATATCGCTTGCGGTGAAAGCAAAACTCCGAGGTCCTTTCTTATCTAAGTCCGTACCCTCCTTCGACCACAGACGCTGATTGACAGTGCCTGCCGTACCGTTGATATACAGTTGGAACCAACGGCTGTCGGAAGCCGACGAGGGAGAATGACTCACCGTACCGGCACTACCTGCAGGAACGGGAATATATATCGAACTCTGACTCTTGATGGATGCGTATTTGCTGGTGGCAAACTGAATCTTCTCACTACTGCTGGGCGAGAAAATCATCTCATTATCCGTGACCTCCACCTTGATCTTAACGGCAGAACCGCTCACTACATCCATAGCCCAGGAACTGGTCTTTCCGTCATCGGAGGTCTCGCGAGTGGTATACGTTCCGGTTACTTTAGCGGCATCAATGCCTACCGCCATTATGCCCATCAGCGCTACAAGAAAAAACTTCTTCATATTGTGTTTTTGTTTATCGATTCGGTTAGTGCACACTCGTGCAAATTATTTCACGCTGCAAAATTACAAAAAATATTCCACATATACGTATACTTTTTGATATTTTATGTGGATTTTTTGCCAAATGTTTGCAAATATCAAAAAATTTTTGTACTTTTGCACCGAATATTGGATTTTATCCAATGTAAGGCAAAAAATAGAACGTTAAACATAAAACAATTGTGAAAAATGAAAAAGCATTTTATTCTCTTAGTTGCTGTGCTGTGCGCAGTATCGGTAATGGCGCAGGAGGCTGCGGCTCCCGCCGAAGCTGAACCTGTAAAGAAAGATTGGCAATGGTCCGGTATCGTCGGCATCAACGCCAGCGCTACAGGAATGGTCAATTGGGCTGCCGGTGGTAAGAATAATGTAACGGGTACCGCCTTCGGTAAAGTGCGCTGCCTGTACGAAAAGAACAGCCTGAGTTGGGATACCGACATTGACGTAGAATATGGCCTGACGTATGTAGACCAAACTTACGACAAGTTGCAGAAGTCGAGTGACCACTTCAAACTGAACACCAAGTTCGGCTGGGCTTTCGCCAAACAATGGTATCTGACCGTCAACGCCGGTTTCCAGACGCAGTTTGACTTAGGCCGCAAATACACCGGTACCGCTGCCTCGAATCCTATCGTAAGTAACATCCTCGCTCCTTCGTATACCGATATATCCGTCGGTATCGACTGGAAGCCCAACAGCATCTTCTCGGTATACCTCTCGCCCGTAGCCGGCCGTATCACCACCGCCTACATCAGCAACAAGGTGAACGACGAGTTCAAAGACGATGTAGATGCCGACGGCAACCGTCTCTATGCAGTAGACCTGCGTCAGAGCTTGCAGGAGTCGTATGGCGTATGGAAATACGTATCCGACGATGCTACCGGCGGTCTGGCAAAGAAATATATGAATGCCCGCGCAGAGCTCGGTATGACGCTGAAGGGAAGTATCAACTGGTCGTACAAAGACCTGAAGATCATTACCAACCTGACGCTCTTCACTCCCTATGCTTGGGACAAGACCAAACTGTACAACTTCTCGTACGACGACGGTCAGGAAATCATCAACGGTATATTCACCTCCGGTCAGTTGGCTAAGAAGGCTGCAGCCGGCTATGATACCTCTACGGCCACCTACCTGGGCTTCCGCGATAACAACCGCCGCTTTGGTAATTTCGACGTTGACTGGGACGTAGCTATCTCGTATCAGTTCTTGAAATGCTTGAACGTCACCCTATCGACGAACCTCAAATACGTCAACGGTTTGAAGATTGCGGACAAGAACGGCAATAACCCTGTAGAGCGTGTTCAGTTCCTGGCTAATCTGGGTCTGGGCGTCAGTTACGCTTTTTAATCTTTCCGGCACCTGACCGTATGGAATCGTTAGATGCCCTCGTAGCAAACGTCACCACCTTGCTTCAGCGCTGTCAGGCGTTGGAGCAGGAGGTGGCTGCACTGCGCGAGGCGAACAACAACCAGCGTCAGGAGATGATGCGAACCCACGGCGAGTTGGTGACCCTGCAGCAACAATACCGTGATTTGCAAACCGCTTATGCGATGGTAGGAGGAGAAGAGTCGCGGGAGAAAGCCCGGCAATACATCACTAACCTTATCGCACAGGTGGACAGAGCAATAGACAACTTAAGCAACTAATACCCTATAACCTAAGATGGCGCTACAACGTATAACACTGCAATTAGATGCCCATCGTGTTCCCCTCAACGTGGAGCGCGACAAGGAGCCTTTGTATCGCGAGGCAGGCATACGTCTTAATGAGCGTTACCAATACTATAGAAAACGTTATCCTCAGGCTTCGGCCGAGTATTTATGGGTCCTGGTGGCCTTAGAAACGGGTGTCCTATTACAATCCGATGCCCGCAAAAACAGCATACAACCTATAGAAAAAATCATACAACAACTTAACCAACAAATTCAACAACAATTATGCCAATAGCTATTTTAATCAGTCTTGTGGCCGTAGGAGGCTTAGCAGTAGGCTCCATAGGCTGTTTCCTGATCTTTCGCTATACCGCTTCCGGTCTGCTGCGCAAAGCAGAAGAGGAGGCTGAAGTGATTAAGAAGAACAAAATCGTGGAGGCCAAGGAAAAATTCATTGCCCTCAAACTGGAACACGATAACATGATGCGTGCTGATGAGCAGCGCAAACAACAACGTGAACAACAACTCAACCAGCGTCAGAACGAACTCAACCAACGCCAAAGCGAATTACAACGCGGTCAGAATGAACTGGCCCAACGTACTCAGCAGATAGAGAACCAACAGAAGGCTATCGAGTTTCGTCAGCAGGAGGTAGATAAACTCCACCACCAGGCACAACAGCAGTTGGAGTCGCTCAGCGGTATGTCCGCCGAAGAAGCCAAGAAACAATTGATCGAGGCCCTCAAAGATGAGGCTAAGACCAATGCTATGGCCTACATCAACGAGACAATGGACGATGCCCGTCTGACTGCTAACAAGGAGGCTAAGAAGATTATTATCCAAACGATACAGCGTGTAGCCTCGGAGACGACAGCCGAGAATGCGGTATCCGTCTTCCACATCGACAACGACGAGGTCAAAGGACGCGTCATCGGCCGTGAGGGACGTAACATACGTGCGTTAGAGGCGGCTACGGGTGTGGAGATAGTAGTAGACGATACGCCCGAAGCAATCACTATCTCGGGTTACGATCCTATCCGCCGCGAGATAGCCCGTCTGAGTCTGCACCAGTTGGTACAGGACGGCCGTATCCACCCGGCACGTATCGAAGAGGTGGTTACCAAAGTGACCAAACAGGTAGAGGATGAGATTATCGAGACCGGTAAACGTACCGCCATCGACTTAGGTGTGCACGGTCTGCATCCCGAACTGATACGATTGGTCGGAAAGATGAAATACCGTTCGTCGTACGGACAAAACCTGCTCCAGCACGCCCGCGAGACGGCTAACCTGTGTGCCGTGATGGCTGCCGAGTTAGGTCTTAACCCCAAGAAAGCCCGCCGGGCCGGTCTGCTGCACGATATAGGTAAGGTAGCCGAGAACGAGGAGGAATTGCCGCACGCAGAGTTAGGCGGTAAGATTTGCGAGAAATACGGTGAGAAACCCGATATCTGCAATGCCGTAGCCGCTCACCACGATGAGTGCGAAATGCAGACCCTGCTGGCTCCTATTGTACAAGCCTGCGACGCTATCTCGGGTGCCCGTCCCGGTGCCCGCCGCGAGATAGTAGAAACCTACGTGAAGCGTCTCAACGACCTGGAGAACCTGGCTATGTCCTATCCCGGCGTCATCAAGACATACGCCCTGCAGGCAGGACGCGAGTTGCGCGTGATAGTAGGTGCAGACAAGATTTCCGATAAAGATACCGAGATACTGAGTTTCGATATCGCTAAACGCATCCAGGACGAGATGACCTATCCGGGACAAATTAAGATAACCGTCATCCGAGAGGTGCGTGCCGTTAATTACGCTAAATAAATAAACAGATATTATATGACCCTATTTGACCAAATCAGCGAGGACATCAAGAAAGCGATGCTCGCCAAAGATAAAGTGGCGCTAGATGCGCTGCGTGGAATAAAGAAAGAGTTCCTGGAGGCCAAGACGGCTCCGGGTGCGGACGGCGAATTGAAAGACGACCGAGCGCTGCAGATACTCCAGAAATTAGTTAAACAACGCAAAGAGGCTGCCGAGATGTACACCGCCGCCAATCGTCCGGAGTTAGCCGACGAGGAGATGTCGCAGTGCCGCGTCATCGAGCGTTACCTGCCGGCAATGATGAGCGAGGACGAGCTGACAGCTGCCCTGACGGCTATTATCGCTCAGGTAGGTGCCGCCGGACCGCAGGATATGGGTAAGGTAATGGGCACCGCCACCAAACAACTGGCCGGGCGCGCCGAAGGACGTGCAATCAGCGCCAAAGTTAAGGAATTACTTAGTAAAGTTTAGAGAAATATGGCTACAACACAAGAAGAAACCTTCAAGAAATTAGTCGCCCACTGCAAGGAATACGGATTTGTCTTCCCCAGCAGCGAGATATATGACGGACTGGGAGCCGTATACGATTACGGCCAGAACGGCGTAGAGTTGAAAAACAATATCAAACGCTATTGGTGGGATTCGATGACCCTGCTGCATGATAATATAGTAGGTATCGATGCCGCTATCTTTATGCATCCTATGACCTGGAAAGCCTCCGGCCACGTAGATGCATTCAACGACCCGTTGATAGACAACCGCGACTCGAAGAAACGCTATCGTGCCGACGTACTCATCGAAGACCAGTTGGGCAAGATAGAAGAGAAAATCAATAAAGAGGTAGAGAAGGCCGCCAAACGTTTTGGTGAGAGTTTTGACGAGGCTATGTTCCGTCAGACCAACCCGCGCGTACTGGAGCACCAACAGCATTTTGATGCCCTGCACGAGCGCTACAAGAAAGCCATGAACGACGGCGACTTGAACGAACTCAAGCAAATCATCCTGGACGAGGAGATAGTATGCCCCATCAGCGGTACGCGCAATTGGACCGACGTGCGTCAGTTCAACCTGATGTTCCAAACGGAGATGGGTTCGACTGCCGACGGCGCAATGAAGATTTATCTGCGTCCCGAGACGGCGCAAGGTATTTTCGTTAACTACCTGAACGTACAAAAGACCGGCCGCATGAAGATACCTTTCGGTATTGCTCAGATAGGTAAGGCCTTCCGCAATGAGATAGTAGCCCGTCAGTTTGTGTTCCGTATGCGCGAATTCGAGCAGATGGAGATGCAGTTCTTCGTTAAGCCCGGTACGGAGATGGAGTGGTTTAAACATTGGAAAGAGTTCCGTCTGCGCTGGCACAAAGCTTTAGGACTGGGCGACGAGAAATACCGTTTCCACGACCACGAGAAATTGGCCCACTATGCCAATGCCGCTACGGATATCGAATTCCTTATGCCCTTTGGATTCAAAGAGGTAGAGGGTATCCATTCGCGTACTAACTTCGACCTGTCGCAACACGCTAAGTACAGCGGTAAGAAGATAGAATACTTCGACCCTGAACTTAATGAGTCGTATACCCCCTTCGTGATAGAGACCTCGATAGGTGTAGATCGTATGTTCCTGAGCGTGATGTGCGCTGCTTACAAAGAGGAGCAATTGGAAGGCGGTGACACCCGCGTGGTGCTGTCCTTGCCGCCGGTACTCGCCCCCAACAAGGTGTGCGTGATGCCGCTGGTGAAGAAAGACGGACTGCCCGAGAAAGCCCGCGAGATTGTGGATATGCTCAAGTTTGACTTCCACACCTCGTACGACGAGAAAGACTCTATCGGTAAACGCTACCGCCGTCAGGACGCTATTGGTACGCCGTTCTGCGTAACTGTAGACCACGATACACTCAATGACAACTGTGTGACGGTTCGTTATCGCGACACGATGGCGCAGGACCGCATCGCTATCGATGACCTGCACAACCTGATCGCCAAGGCTGTCAACCCGAAAGAGTTGTATAAGAAGATAGTAGGCAAATAAGTTCCCGCATGATGACGAACGAGGAGATAGAACGTCGTGCGCAGCGTGCCGAGGAGTTATTTCATCAGGGCTATAACTGTGCTCAATCCGTGGTGGCGGCCTGTGCCGATATATACGGTGTCGATGAGTCGTTGGCTCTGCGTATGGCGGCTTCCTTCGGTGGAGGAATGGGAAGAATGCGCCTGACCTGCGGTGCGGCATCGGGTATGTTTATCTTAGCCGGACTGGAGAAGGGTAGCGACAAACCTCACGACAACGAGGGCAAGATGGCCAACTATGCTATGGTACAACAGCTGGCCGGCGACTTCAAGGCGCAATACGGTTCGCTGGTATGCGCCGAGTTATTAGGCCTGGCTCCTCGTCCCGAAGAACCCAAACCGGCAGAGCGAACACCTCAGTACTACGAGAAACGTCCCTGCTCGGAAATGGTCGCACAAGCGGTAAGAATATATTTAAGACGAAAATGCAATATTTTTTAGCAATCATAGGTGGTGGTCCGGCCGGTTATACGGCAGCCGAAGTGGCCTCCAAAGCCGGTAAGGATGTGGTGCTCTTTGAGCGCGACACACTGGGGGGTACGTGCCTTAACGTAGGTTGCATACCTACTAAGACGCTCCTGTACAGCGCCAAGATGTACTATAACGCTACGCATGCCGACAAGTATGGCGTCACAGCCGAAGGTGTACAATTCGACTACGCCAAGATGGTGCAGCGTAAGCAAAAAGTAGTGCGTAAATTAGTGGCCGGTATCCGTCAAAAACTCAATAACGAACATTGTACGACAGTCCTCGGTGAGGCCTCTGTGGTCAATCGTACGGACAGCAAGGTCGTTATTGCGTGTAACGGCGAAGAGTACGAGGCCGAGAACCTGATGATCTGTACCGGTTCTACTAATTTTGTGCCGCCTATCCCCGGCATACAAGATAACGAACATATTTGGGACAGTACGGATGCTTTAGCTGCTACCGAGTTGCCTCAGTCCGTCATCATCGTAGGCGGCGGCGTTATTGGTATGGAGTTTGCTACTCTCTATCACGAGTTGGGCGTGCAGGTTACCGTTATCGAGGCTTTGCCGTCTATATTGCCCAACCTGGATAAAGATATTGTAGCCGTGTTGGCCGAGAAATACAAGAAAGCCGGTATCCAAATACTGACCTCGACGAAGGTTGAGTCCATAGACGGCGGTAAGGTGACGGCTAATGGTGAAGTGTATGAGGCGGAAAAGATATTGGTGTCGGTAGGAAGACGAGCCAACCTGAACGGTCTGGAGGTGTTGAACGATATAGAACTCAATCGCGGCGCTATCGTCATAGATGATTTCTGCAAGACGAACCTACAGAATGTCTATGCTGCCGGTGATGTAACGGGTAAGATAATGTTGGCGCACGTAGCTTCGCGTCAAGCCGAAGTGGCCGTAGGGCGTATGCTTAAACAGATACCGCTGCAGCGTATAGCTTACAATGCTATTCCGTCGGTAGTATACACTAATCCTGAGATTGCTTCTGTAGGCATAGGTGAACAGGATATGGACTGCGAGGTACGTACTATGCCGATGACTTTCTCCGGGCGCTTTGTGGCGGAGAACGAAGGCGAGACAGGACTGGTGAAGATGCTTGTTGACAAGAAAACCCAAAGCGTACTGGGAGTTCATATGATAGGTAACCCCTGCTCCGAATTTGTAGCTGCGGCTTCGTTTGCCGTCAGGATGGGTTATACGGTTCCGGAATTCAAGCAAGTAGTCTTCCCGCATCCTACGGTCAGCGAGATACTCAAGGAGATACTATGATGGATAAGCAGGAATTATCGGCGGCCATACGCACGCTGTGTAGCGAGAAGAATGCCGTAATAATGGCGCATTACTACCAGCGTCCCGAGATACAGGACGTGGCGGACTTTATCGGCGATAGTCTGGCACTGGCCCAACAGGCGGCTAAGACGACGGCAGATATCATCGTTATGTGCGGAGTACATTTTATGGCGGAGACGGCTAAGATATTATGTCCCGACCGCAAAGTCCTCTTGCCCGATCCTACAGCCGGTTGTTCGCTGGCAGACAGTTGCCGAGCAGAAGACCTAAAAGCGTGGAAAGAGGCACATCCCGACTATCAAGTTGTATCGTATGTCAATACCTCGGCAGCCGTCAAGGCCTTGACTGATGTAGTGGTGACGTCGAGTAATGCCCTTAAGATAGTCAACCGGATGCCCGAGGATGCCAAGATTCTCTTTGGCCCCGATCAAAACTTAGGGCGCTATATCAATCAGTTGACCGGCCGAAAGATGGAACTATGGAACGGTGCCTGTCACGTCCATTCGCGTTTTTCACCCGAGGCATTGATGGAGATGAAAAAACAATATCCTGAGGCTAAGGTATTGGCCCATCCTGAGTGCAAACAGATCATTCTCAATCTGAGCGATATCATCGGTAGTACGCAAGCACTGCTCACCTATGTCAAGGCTCATCCGGAAGAGAAGACGTTTATTATCGCTACTGAGAGCGGTATCCTGCACGAGATGCAGAAAGCTTGTCCGGATGTGACGCTCTTACCTGTTCCCCCGGAGACGACCGAAGGCGTGGGATGCCACTGCAACGAATGTGAATACATGCGTCAAAATACTTTGGAGAAACTCTATGCCTGTCTAAAAGACGAGACGCCAGAGGTAATAGTAGACGCGGCTATCGCGCAAGCGGCAGTAAAACCTATTCAACGAATGCTCGATTGGAGTAAGTAATGTCCGGCAAACGCGTTTTAATGGCGATGAGCGGCGGAATAGACAGTAGTGTAGCGGCTATTCTGCTATTGGAACAAGGCTATGAATTGGTCGGGGCGACCTTTCGTACCTTTGACTCGATACGTGAGTCGTGCCTTAAACGCGAGAAAGGTTGTTGCTCCGTCGACTCTATCATGGAAGCGCGTTATCTGGCCAAGCAGTTGGGCTTTGAGCACCATATATTGGACTTCCGCGATACGTTCCGCCGGTATGTCATCGGTAATTTTGTAGACGAATATATGCACGGACGCACGCCTAATCCCTGTGTGTTGTGTAACTCGCACATTAAATGGGGCGAATTGGTGAAGGCGGCTGAGGAGTACGGTTGCGATTGGATAGCTACCGGACATTATGCCCGTATAGCCGAACGCGACGGACATCATTTCCTGCGCCGTGCGTCAGATACCCATAAGGACCAGACCTATTTCCTATGGATGCTCACCGAGGAGAATTTGCAACGTACCCTTTTCCCCTTAGGCGGTTTGACCAAGCCTGAGGTGAGAGAGATAGCGGCGGCACACGGTTTTGAGGCACTGAGTAAGAAGACGGAGTCGCAGGAGATTTGCTTTGTGCCCAATAATGACTATCGTACTTTTCTGACAGAGCAAGGCTGTAGGATGCCCCCCGGCGAATATGTCGATGCTCAAGGTCGCGTCATGGGGCAGCACCAAGGCTATGCCAACTATACTATCGGTCAACGCAAGGGATTGGGGATAGCTACGGGTACACCGCAGTTTGTGACCCGCGTAGATGCGGAACAGAATAGAGTGGTATTAGGTTCGCACGATGACCTATATATAAATGACGTGCGCGCGCGAGGAGGCTTCTTCCGTGGTGATGCCTCGCAACCTGTCTTAGCGCAGATACGGTATCGCAGTCAGGCCACCCCTGCTCAGGTGAAAGCTCACGAGGGCGATAGGTTGGCCTTGCACTTCGATGCACCCGTATGGGCTGTCACACCCGGACAGTCGGCGGTAATCTATCAAGACGATTTATTGGTGGGAGGAGGATTCATTGAATAAGTTGGTCCTCAAATTAGCGGTGCCCAGTATATTGGCCAATATCACTATTCCCTTAGTGGGATTAGTGGATACCGCTATTGTGGGGCATATATCCGATGCTTCGGCTATAGGCGGTATAGCCGTAGGTACGATGCTCTTCGACCTGCTATATTGGAACTTCGGTTTCCTGCGTGTTGGTACCTCGGGTATGACGGCGCAGGCTTATGGTCGCGAACATGAGACGGGAGTGTATCACGGTTGTGCGGACCTGCTACGTCAATCGCTGGTCATTGCGGCGTTAGCGACCTTACTAATCTGGGCACTGCAATGGTTCTTTGTAACGGCCGTGTTGGCCTGCGTGCCTTGCTCGGCTGAAGTGGCACATTTTGCCCGTCACTATTTCTTTATACGTATATGGGCCGCTCCTGCTACATTGGGTCTGATGGCGTTGAAGGGTTGGTTTATTGGGATGCAGGATACTATTTCGCCTATGCTTACCGATATAGTCGTCAATGTCGTAAATATGATCGCCAGTTACGGCTTGGCGGTCTATACGCCTCTGGGCGCTATTGGTGTGGCATACGGTACTGTTATTGCCCAGATGACCGGTCTGGCCTTGGCGGCACTTATCTTATTGACACGCTATAGGCATATTGTCTTGCCGGTACCGTCTTACGGCTGCCGACAACTGATTCGTGAGGCTGTACATTCTGATTTGGTGACGCTTAATGCCAACCTGTTTATACGCTCGTTGTGCTTTATGGTGGTCTATGTGGGCTTTACCACTCTGGCGTCACAATACGGCGATACCGAATTGGCAATCTCGAGTATTATCATGAAATTATTCATGGTATTCTCCTATTTCATCGACGGCTTTGCTTTTGCCGGTGAGGCATTGGTGGGGCGGTATATAGGCGAGTTATCCGTGAGCGGTAAGGAACATGGTAAGCGTCTGCTGAATCGTTGTGTATGGGTGCTGCTGGTTTGGTCGGTAGGACTGGGCGTAGTCTTCTCGCTGATGTATTGGTGGGGCGGGGAAGGATGTATCCGTTTGATGACCAACGATGTAGATGTTTTAGCAGCTGCTCACCCGTATATGGGCTGGCTGATAGGTATGCCCGTGGCTTCGGCTTTGCCTTTTATTTGGGACGGTATCTTTATCGGTGCTACAGCCGGTCGTGAGATTCGCAATGCGATGATTTGGGCGGCTGTAGGTTTTGTGGCAGCCTATGTGGCGTTGTATTCGTTATTGGGTATGCAAGCTTTGTATACGGCCTACTTTATGCACCTGGCAGCACGCATACTCTATCTGACCATTAAATGGCCAAGTGTGTTTAAAAAGATAATCGCATGATAGAACATTTGGAAAACCGTTCTTGGAAAGTAATCAAGAGTGAAAACGTACTGCGTATCGGTCCATGGTTGTCGGTTCGGCAGGAAGAAGTAGAGTTGCCTAACGGGCATCGTATCCCTACTTGGTTCGTCTTGGAGTTCCCCGACTGGATTAATGTTATTGCCGAAACGAAAGAAGGACAACTAGTGATGATTGACCAGTATCGTCACGGATTAGGTGTGACACGTTATGAGTTGGTGGCAGGAGTGATAGACAAAGGAGAGACACCTTTGCAGGCCGCACAGCGTGAACTGAGTGAGGAAACCGGCTTCGGCGGCGGCGAATGGCAATTGTTTATGACCTTATCGCCCAATCCCAGCAACCATAATAACCTCAGTTATACCTTTCTGGCACGCGGCGTGGAGCGTTTGCAAGAGCAGCATGAGGAGGTATCGGAAGATATCCACGTGCACGTGATGGATAAAGCCGATGTACGCGAGTTATTGGAGGAGGATGGTATTATACAGGCTTTGCATGCAGCACCCCTGTGGAAGTATTTTGCAAAATAATTTGCGTATATCAGATTTTTGTAGTACCTTTGCACACTTTTTAGAAACTAATAATACAGCGAATCGGTTTGTCGCTTGGCACAGGAAGAAAGCGGTACGCCGCTTAATCCCCTGCTAAGAGGAAAGTCCGGGCAACACAGAGCAGCGCAGCGGTTAACGGCCGTCAGGCAGTAATGTTTGGTCCCTGCTACAGAGACGAGAGAAGTGAAACGAGCACACTGCGTGTTGCAATTCCATGTAAACCCGCGTTTGAGCGTAGCTCGCGTGAGCGGGAGGGTAGGAAGCGAGAGAACGGTGCAGTAATGCGTCCGTCGAGATGAATGACAAACGCGCCGCAAGGCGTACAGAACCCGGCTTATAGATTCGCTGTATTTTTTTTAATAGCATACCTATGAACTCTTTCCAACGCATTCGTCAGTTTATTACTATCGATTTATGGCGTACCAGCGGTAACGATATTACCTCCGGTACCAAACGAATTATCTATGCAGCGCTGAAGACTATCGTGCTCTCTATTCGAGGTTTTGTTAACAAGGACCTCAATATTCGCGCCAGCGGTTTGACCTATTCGCTGATGTTTGCTATCGTGCCCATTCTGGCAATGGTGCTGGCTGTGGCTAAAGGGTTCGGCTTCGCTGAGATTATTGAGCAGGAATTGAATGATTCGTTCTTGGGGCAAATGAATATGGTGCCGATGATTATGGGTTTTGTGGAAAGGTATTTATCTACTGCACAAGGTGGTGCGTTTATCGGTGTAGGATTGCTGATACTATTGTGGGCGGTATACTCGTTCTTCCGCACCTTGGAGCAGTCGTTCAACGGTATATGGAATGTCAATAAATCACGTTCCGTTACCCGCCAACTGATGACGTATATCTTTATCCTGTTCCTTATCCCGATATTGATGGTTGTCTCCTCCGGCCTGAGTATCTTCCTCAATACAGCAGCAGAATCGGTAGCACACGTGTCGACCTTTAGGTTTATGCACCGCGGTTTTGTCAAGTTCCTGTCCTTCTTCTTTGCGTGGGCGGTGTTCACCTGGATGTATATAGCTATTCCCAATACACGTGTTCAGTTTAGGAGTGCGGTCATCCCGGGCGTAGTTATCGGTACGCTGTTCCAACTGCTGCAGATGTTGACGGTATATATCATCGTCTTTTTGGGACGCACGAGTGTTATCTACGGAGCCTTTGCTTCGATACCTCTGTTGCTGACCTGGTTACAGTGGTCTTGCCTGATGTTGTTGACCGGCGCACAGATGTCGTATAGTATCCAAAACAAAGAGGAGTTTGAGTACGAGACCGAACTCAATACGATGTCGCGGCGCTACAAAGACTATGTAATGCTCTATCTGCTGAGCGTTATTATCCGTCGTTTCGAGAGTGATCAACCTGCACAGACGGTGCGTGAATTGGCCCAGGAACATCACCTGCCGACGAGGTTGGTTTCGCGTCTGCTCTCTCGATTGACTGAGATAGGCATTCTATGCGAGGTGAGGCGTGATGGAGTGGAGGAGGCTACATACCAACCCGCTCTTGATACTCATCTTATCACGCTCAGTATGGTTTACGAACGCATAGACGAACAAGGGACCGAGCTTTTCTTAACGCATACTACGGATGAGATGACGGCTTTCTGGGAGCGTTTCCGCGTCATCCGTGAGAAACTCAATGCTCAGGGAAAGATTTATATCCGCGATATATAAAAAACAACCGGCCTCGCCTTGCGGCGGGGCCGATTAGTATGCATTCGAAGAACGATTTACTTAAAGAACTCGTTTACGCGCTCGTTCTCGATAACTTCCTCTTGGAAGATGTAAGCACCCGTCTTGGGGCTCTTTACCATCTTAATGCACTTAGTGTGCGTACGACCGGCGTTACCGGTATGCAAACTTGCGACGGCTTTCTTTGCCATAGTAGTCTAAATTTAAATCGTTCTTACTTAATCTCCTTATGAAGAGTATACTTCTTCAAAATGGGATTGTACTTCATCAACTCCAAACGGTCAGGAGTGTTCTTGCGGTTCTTCGTCGTAATGTAACGCGACGTACCGGGCATACCGCTGGCCTTGTGTTCCGTGCACTCCAGGATAACCTGTACACGAGCTTCTTTCGATTTCTTTGCCATTAGTTTTTCCTCCTGTCTATTAGTTTAAATACCCTTTCTCGGCGGCCTGCTTCAGAGCAGCGTCCAAACCGATTTTGTTAATTGTACGCAGACCAGCTGCACTTACGTTCAGCTGAATCCAGCAATCCTGTTCTACCCAGTAGAACTTCTTGTGGAACAAGTTCACATCGAAGCTGCGCTTAGTATGGCGCTTCGAGTGTGAGACATTGCATCCCATCATGGCTCTCTTGCCGGTGATTTGACAAATTTTTGACATTGTAGTATATATTTATATTTTATTTTCAGTTTGTTAGGGACTCTTCGCGTACACACATACTCACAATTCGCGCGAAAAATCGCGCAAAGTTACAACATTTTTTTGATATACACAAATATTTTCAGCACTTTTTTGATTTTTATTGCAAAAATTTGTATATATCAGAAGATTTTTGTACTTTTGCAGCAAAATTAATATAATTGTTATACTATGATCTCAAAACGTTTGGAAGACGCTATTAATGCGCAAATCAATGCCGAGATGTGGTCGGCATATCTGTATCTGAGTATGTCTGCTTATTGCCATGACAAAGGTTATGCCGGTATGGCTAATTGGTTTGCTATTCAATTCAAGGAAGAGCAAGACCATGCGCAGATTTTCTACAACTATCTGATTAGCCGTGGCGGTCGTGTTATCCTGAAAGCTATCGATGCTGTTGATACCGAGTGGGCTTCTCCGTTAGCAGCTTTTGAGGCAACTTATGCTCATGAGCAACACGTTACATCGCTTATTAATAATCTAATGCATCTTGCCGTGGAGGACAAAGATTATGCGGCTCAGAGTCGTCTGCAGTGGTTTATTGATGAGCAGGTAGAGGAAGAAGAGAATGCTGTAGAGATCATCAATAAACTGAAGATGTTGGATGGCAATGGTTATGGGTTATACATGCTCGATCAGGAGCTTGCGGCACGCGTCTATGCCACTCCATCACCCCTTGCTGCTAAAGCATAAACAAAATAAACGGCCTCTCTTATGGGAGGCCGTTCTTATTGTTGAGTCACAGTCTTACCACGCAAAGAGAGGATAGCGCACCATCTCGGCGTTGACAGTCTCGCGGACGCGTGCAATAACGCGTTCGTCTTCAGGGGCAGCCAAGACGGTATCAATAAGTTCTACTATCCACGGCATGCGGTCTTCTTTTAAGCCGCGTGTAGTAATAGCCGGTGTGCCGAAGCGAAGACCAGAGGTCTGGAAGGCCGAGCGGGAGTCGAAGGGTACCATATTCTTATTGGTAGTAATATCCGCTGCTACCAAAGCTTTCTCGGCTACTTTACCTGTTAGGTCGGGATATTTGGTGCGCAGGTCAACCAGCATGGAGTGGTTGTCCGTACCGCCGGAGATAATCTTATATCCACAATCGATAAAGGCTTTCGCCATCGCTGCGGCGTTGGTTTTAACCTGCTGTTGATACGTGCAGAACTCAGGTGTTAACGCTTCGCCGAAAGCCACTGCCTTAGCGGCAACAACATGCTCCAATGGGCCTCCCTGTACACCCGGGAAGACGGCAGAGTCGAGCAGAGCCGACATCATTTTTACTTCACCCTTAGGTGTCGTCTTTCCCCATGGATTGGAGAAATCTTTACCCATGAGTATTACGCCTCCGCGCGGGCCTCGAAGGGTTTTATGAGTAGTAGAAGTAACGATATGTGCGTGCGGGAGCGGATTGTCTAATAACCCGGCGGCTATGAGTCCGGCAGGATGCGCCATATCGACCATAAAGATAGCACCTATCTCATCAGTTACGCGGCGTATACGCGCGTAATCCCATTCACGACTATAGGCGCTGGCGCCCGCGATAATAAGTTTGGGACGTTCCGCACGCGCTACACGCTCCAACTGGTCGTAGTCCACACGCCCTGTAGCTTCGTCCAAGTTGTATTCCAGAGCATGAAACATAAGACCTGAGAAATTGACCGGGCTGCCGTGACTGAGGTGACCTCCATGACTGAGGTTGAGCCCCAAAAACTTATCTCCGGCTTGCAAACAAGCCATGAAGACAGCCATGTTGGCCTGTGCCCCCGAGTGGGGCTGGACATTAGCGTATTCGGCACCGAAAAGACGGCAGAGACGTTCGCGGGCTATGTTTTCGCTTTGGTCTACCACCTCGCATCCTCCGTAGTAGCGTTTGCCAGGGTAGCCTTCGGCGTATTTGTTGGTCATCACAGAGCCCATTGCTTCCATGACTTGGTCACTGACATAGTTCTCGCTGGCAATCAATTCGATGCCGCGAGTTTGACGCTCCCGCTCAGCACGGATAAGGTCAAAGATTTGTGTGTCGCGTTGCATGATATTTAAGATAGTTTTTAAGATTTAATACTAATTTGTTTGCAAAATTACACTTTTTTTTGGATATATCCAAATTTTTTTATACCTTTGCAGCCAATTATTTACGATTAAGGCTCATGGAACATATTTACACCTTAGAGTTTTTTAATAATTTCTTATTTGTAATGGCTCTTGTGGGCCTCGTTGTGTTTATAACTTTGTTTTTTGTGGACGCCGGTTATGGTAAGATGCGCACGGAGAAATGGGGACCGGCTATTAATAACAAAGTGGGGTGGTTTCTTATGGAGGCACCCGTATTTGTGGTGATGCTCTATTTGTGGGCAATCTCCGAAGTCCGCTGGCAGGCTCCCTATTGGGCTTTCTTCTTGATTTTCCAATTCCATTATTTCCAGCGATCCTTTGTCTTCCCCTTCTTGTTGAAGGGCAGTTCGAAGATGCCGGTTATTATTATGGCCTTGAGTGTAATATGGAATCTTATCAACGGTTACGTACAGGGCTATTGGCTTTTCCATCTGGCTCCTATTTACAGACCTTATGGCGTAGAATGGTTTATGACGTGGCAGTTCGGCCTTGGCTTGGCATTGTTTATTATCGGATGGATTATCAATATGCATTCCGACTATGTCATTCGTCATTTGCGAGCCCCCGGTGATACCAACCATTATCTGCCTAAGAAAGGTATGTATCACTACGTGACCAGTGCGAACTATTTGGGTGAGATTACCGAATGGCTCGGATTTGCTGTTTTAACATGGTCGTGGGCGGGAGCATTGTTCTTCTGGTTCAGTTGCTGCAACCTTGTTCCGCGTGCTAATTCTATATGGCACAGGTATGCTGAAGAATTCTCCAAGGAATTCGACAAGGCACATTTGAAACGAATAATACCCTTTATCTATTAAATTATAAATCGTCTATTATAAATGAACAATAAGTTGTTCACCCCTTATCAGTTGGGGCCTATTACGCTGCGCAATCGTTTTATCCGTTCGGCAGCGTTTGAGAATATGTGTACGGGTAATACTCCGTCACAGATGTTGCAAGATTATCATGTCAGTGTAGCGCACGGTGGCGTAGGTATGACTACGGTAGCCTATTGCGCAGTAGACTTGAGTGGTGTTAGTTTCGATGGTCAATTATATGTCCGCGATGAGGCTCTGCCTGGTCTAAAGAAATTGACGGACGCTATTCATAAAGAAGGTGCTAAAGCAAGTATTCAGTTAGGACACTGTGGCAATATGACGCACCGCGCCACCTGTAAGTGTTGGCCGGTGAGTGCGTCAACGGGTTTCAACCTCTATAGTCCTACTTTCCATCGTCGTCTCAAAATAGCCGAGATTAAACAGATGGTTAAGAAGTTTGGCGAGGCAGTAGATTTCTGCCGTAAGGCCGGTTTTGACTGCGTGGAGATACATGCCGGACATGCTTATCTTATCTCGCAATTTATTGCTCGCCGCACTAATCGTCGTCATGATGAATACGGAGGCAGTTTTGAGAACCGCGTGCGTTTCCTCAACGAGGTATTGGATGAGGTGATGATTCACGCCAAGGATGATATGGCTGTAGTCGTGAAGACCAATATGTGGGACGACTGCTGGCATGGTGTGACCATGGAGGAAGGCATAAAGGTAGCTAAAGAGATACTCAAGCATAAAGTGCATGGTATTGTATTGTCGGGTGGTACGGTAAGTGCTTCACCGATGACTATCTTGGGAGGAGCTATGCCGGTGAAGACGCTGGCTCACTATATGCCCATGAAGATGTGGTGGCTCAAGGCTGCTCTGCATCTTCCCGGTGTAGGACCCATTATGACACCGACCGTACCTTTCCGTGAACTCTATTTCATGGAGCAGGCCAAGCGCTTCCAAGAGGAGTTGAAAGACGAAGTGGCCAAGACCGGCACGACGCTTATCTATGTGGGCGGTGTGCAGTCGGGTGACAACTGTCAACAGATAATGGACGAAGGCTTTGAACTCTTCCAATTGGCGCATGTACTAATTAAGGACCCGGACTTTGTAAATCATGTGAAAGCCAATCCGCACTATCATGCCGGATGCAAACGCTCCAATTATTGCGTGGGACGTATGTACACTAAGGAGATGAAGTGCCACGAGTGCGTACTGCGCGACGGTGAGGCGATTCCGCGTTCTCTGCAGAAGGAAATTAACTGCTTGGAGAAAAAGGCAGAGAAGTCATTGCAAAAACAACAATCCGCTAAAGCCTAATCAATTATGTTATCTCTTGTTACAGGAGCCAGTTCCGGTATCGGACTGCAATACGCTACTCAACTGGCGCGCGACTATCATTCGGATCTTATCCTCGTCTCCAATCAAGAGACAGAACTCAAGGCCGTAGCGGAAGAGTTAGCCCAATCGTTTGGTGTAAAGGCTATAGCACGCTATGCTGACCTGAGTAAACAGGATGCGGCTGAGACGCTCTTTGAATGGTGTCAAAAGCAACAATATGTCGTAGATGTGCTTATCAACGATGCCGGTGTATTCTTCTTCAATCCCTACGTGGAAACTTCGATGCGCCGTATAGAGTTGATGCTCAACTTGCACATGATTACCGTAGCCAAACTCTGTCGTCTGTTTGCCGAACAGATGGTTAATCGTGAACTCACAGAAGAGGAGCGGAAACAAAAGATTTGTGGCAAAGCTCGTAAGAAAGGATACATATTAAATATGTCCTCTATGTCCGCATGGATGGCTATGCCCGGCATACAGACCTATAATTCGACCAAGGCGTTCATATACAACTTCTCTAAGTCACTTTGGTACGAACTCAAGCCCAAGGATGTATCTATTACTGTTATGGCTCCCGGAGCTGTCGATACCGCCTTGTTTGGTTTGGCTCCTCATTTGCGCCGGTTAGCGGTTAATTTGACCGCCAGTATACCGCCGGAGAAACTGGTTAAGAGAGCCTTGCGCAAGATGTTCCGAGGTAAGAAAGCCGACACTCCGGGCTTCCTGAATTGGTTGGCAACACCTTTATTGAAACATACACCCGACTGGTTGGTCTTCCTGACTATGAAATATGTCGGTAAATACCAGAAATAATGCTTAGTCTAGTTACAGGTGCCAGTTCGGGTATAGGCTTGGAATACGCTACGCAGTTGGCGCACGATTATCATTCTGATGTAATTCTTGTCTCTAATCAAGAGAAGGTGTTACCCCTTGTGGCTGCCGACTTGGCAGAACGGTTTGGGGTAAAAACCTATTGGCTGTATATCAACCTGGCGGAGTTGGATGCTGCCGAACGCGTGTATGCATTTTGTCAGGAGCATCAGCTGAAAGTTGATGTGCTCGTTAACAATGCCGGTATCTTAATTTTCAATGCCTTCTGTAATACACCTATACAGAAGATAGAGACTTTGGTGATGCTGCATGTAACCACCTTTACCAAACTCTGTCGTCTATTTGCTGCCGAGATGATTGCTCGTCCGGATACCTCCTCTAAACGTGATAAGAAAGGATATATATTGAATATGTCCTCCATGTCTGCATGGATGGCGATGCCGAGCATACAATGTTACAATGCCAGCAAGGGCTATGTGCTTAATTTCTCGAAAGCGTTGTGGTACGAACTCAAACCGCGTGGTGTACGCGTGTTAGCGGTTACTCCCGGCTCAACGGATACAGGTATGTTGCCCTTCCCCGATGGCTTTGCACGTTTTTTGCGCGCCTTAGGCATCACGATGCCGCCGGCTAAACTGGTTAAGCGCGCCTTACGCGTACTCTTTAAACGCAATAGCAAGACCTGTATGCCCGGCGCATGGAATAGGATTATAGTTCCTATTATCAATCATTTGCCAGACTGGGTCGTCTTTACGGCAATGCGCCGTCTGCCGATGTTTAACGCGTAAGCAATTGTCCTTGAATCGAGTAGACTTGTCCTTCGCGTAGAATAAGCAACTGTCCGTTACGGAGCACTTTGTGCGCCGTTGGGGTGCTTGTCTGTGTTGGACGTATGGCGGTAGCAGGATACTCATCTAAGAGGTAATAGATGGCATTGCGAACCAACTGTTTACCGTTTTCCGAGATGTCGGCCATCGAATATTCACTCAATCCCATCATAATAACGCGGCGGGTGCCTTGCAGTTCTACAACGGCATCTTTGCTATCCGTTGTGGCTAAAGATTGCACCGGTATCGTCCAATCGCTCATCACTGCGACACCGTTAGTACTGACTCTATTATATATATAGACATCTTCCAATCCGGTTATCGCATAGGGCTTAGTGAAGATAGCATGTGTTGGTTGTTGTACGTTGATAGCATCATGAGAGGTATTAGTAGGGGTACACCAATTCCATACTGTATTCTTACCCATGAATGGTTTGAGACACAAGAAAGGTAAGGTGTTATCTTTGAGTGCTACGGCTCCGGCAGCCGTGCTCTTGGGAACAGGAGATAGGATTACCATACGGAACGAACTGAGGTCTTGCTCCTGTGCTGCATCCAGTACTTTGATATAAAGAGCCGTATCTTTTTTTAACCATGCTAGGAGTGCTTCATCGGCAATGGCATCGGGAGTGGATATATAGGCAATGCGTATACCCGTAGTATCTTCCGGTTCCGGTGTGGGGTTCGGGATAATTGTGTCTAAGCCATATTCGTAGCATCCTAAGTCCGGTGCTGTACCGGCATAGGCATATCCGACATCCGCACCACGGTCAATAAGCGATGATGAGGCCTGTAAATGCATAAATGCAGTGACGGGAAGAGTGCCGTCTGTCTGACGGGGAGTTAGAATGAGTGTGGTATCTAAAGAGACAAAGTCTGACTTGGCACACGAATATCCGCTATTCCATGTGTTATGGTCATTAGCCGTGGTCGTTTTAGAGGCATAGGCATCGGCATTACGACTCCTATAACTGATGCAGTTGCGTAGTGTATTGGTACCACAGGCCGTAGTAAAACCATAGTTGTAGACATTGTCGTAGGCGGAGCAGTTGTAAAGCCACATTGTACCATCGTTATTGTTTTGATCGTATCCACGGGCATAGTTGCCTACTGTTAGACAATGGTGCAACGTGACAATATGTTGGGTCTTATCCCCGCCCATCTTAAACCCGTTACCGTTTCCTTGACAAGGATAGCGGTCTAAGGTGATAGTAATGGTGTTTCCGTAGCGATCAATCATCTGCGTACCTACCTTGCTGTCAAACCAGGCTTTATCGGTTTGATAACGAGGGTGCTGACGCATGTCATAATAAGGCGCGCCATTGGCGTAGCATATACAATATTCGATGGTAGTAGGGGTGGCACTTACACGTTGGAAGAAGTCCCACCCGTCATCGCTGTTATTCCAAGCGCGGCAACCTATATAGGTATTGCCGGCTCCCGAATGCTGCTTATCTGCAAAGCCATCTGCGTTGCCACCGAAATTGGCCGTTGTCCCGGACATGGTCTCGTAATCGAAATTGTCGTGGCTATCTACATTTTTGATGATATTGTTGCCGCCTTTCTTCATCTGGCAACCCGTATCGGCAGAGCCATAGATGTCCAGGTTCTCGAATAAACAATAGGAACCCTCACAATATAGGTTATTCTTGCCGGAATAGGCAATCGCGAAGTCCTTGAGGTGTACGTAAACTGCTTCAGAATGGATAGTCACTCCTCGTGTACCATATGCTACTTTGTGAAAGTCTAATACAGCCTCTTCGCCCGGATAACCGGCTATGACAATATATTTAGCGGAAGAACCTTTCTTATTGATGCTGAACTTGTCGCTAAACTCGTAGGTTCCTCCCAATAGATAGAGGGTATCTCCCGGATTCTTAAGTTTAGATACTCCGTTCGAGAACGAGGTAGCTGATGCATAAGTCTGTCCGTCGCCTTTTCCGGATGGAGAGGCAAAATAGGTTGCTGCAAACATATGTGCAGCTGTCACTAATGAGATGAGGGTCAAAAAATGTTTCATAGGGCCCAATAGATTAATATTCGTATCCATGTATATAGTCGCAGCCATAGAGGTGCGGGAGTTTGCCATAAGCGATGCAGTAGGAGTCGTCTACTCTGTCGGTCGGCAGCACGGCTGTTAGAGTCAGCGTGCGTGTTGTAATGATAGCCGTTTGTCGCTTTGCTCATATGGTGCGGATGAGCTGCCCATAGATGCAGTGAGAAGATGATATCCTCATAAGCGCGCATATCAATAGGGAAGCGCAGTTGGTGAGCCATAACGAACGATCGGCGCAGCACGCGAGTCCAAGGTGCCGTAGCATGATAGAAAGGCTTATATAATTGAAGGACATCGGCCTTGTGTTCATCAGCTTGCGGCAGTATGTCTGCAATACGTTGCAGATAGTCGGTATCGACATAATCGTCAGCATCTACAAAGACGAGCCACTCTCCCTTTGCCGCCTCGATAGCGCGGTTGCGAGCTACCGACTGCCCCTTATTGGATTGTCGAATAAGCGTCAGCTGTTTGATGTCGGCTTCGTCAAAGGCGTCTAATATAACACCCGAACGGTCGGTAGAGCCGTCATCCACAACGATGAGTTCATAGTCTGTGAACGTCTGTCGAGTGAGAGACGTCATGCATAAGGCTATATCTGTTTCGGCATTATAGACCGGTAATATGACGGAGAAGGTTTTCAAACTCTTGTGCTTGTATATATCGGTTGAATTGGTCTTTGTTAGAAACGGCCTGACGCGTAAAGCCCTGATGTTTCCATTCAGCGTATTTGTCTAAGATGAACGCCTTAATCTCTTTCAAATCCGAAGATGCCAATCCGGCATTGGTAAATTGGATGGTGTCGGCCAAAATACCCTTGTCTGAAGGTGTACACAATACCGGCTTTTCGCATCCAAGAGCTTCATAGAACTTAGTCGTCATTACTCCGTTGGTTTCCGGATTGCTGAATACCAATAGGATAGAAGAGCGACGAATAGCATCGCCTACCGCATTGAGGGGTATAAAACCATGCGTGGAAATATGACTATATGCCAATCGCTCGTAGGCAGAACCATTGGTGTAGAAGGTGACTTGCATCTCCGAAATCTGTGAATGCAAGTCTTTGATGGCGCGCAGGATATAGTCGATATTTTGGAAATCGTACAGACGACCTATATAGTCAATACGGAAAGTGTCAGTAGTGATATCTTGCGGGTAGTATACGGCTGGGTCAAAACCGTTGTATATGAGGTGTACATTGGGATTATAGCGACGCAAAAAGTCTACATGCCAAGGGGATACTGTAGTGATGGAATCTGCGGCTCGCAGTACGGCATCGCGACGCTTTCGCATGATATGGCTATACAAGGATGCAAAGGGGCGTAAATACCATTGCGGATGATTGACATATGCATGTCCGGGTGCTTGCTCCTCAACATCACGTATATCTACATGTAGGGGCAACCTTTTAGAGCGTGCTACACGTAGGGCTGCTCCCAAAGGGAAGGTGGAAAAGGTGGTGCAGAATACGAGATCAAATTTTTGCTTGCGCGTCCTCCATAGAATACGGCGTGCAAAAGAGCGCTCTTTCCAATCGGTTAGAATACTATAGAGGGTTTTGATAGCCCAACTAATCGGACCGAGATGGTAAAAGTTCAACTCGTGAATGGGGTAGTCATGCTCAAAAGGTATCGTATTCCACTTTTCTGTGTACACTTCGATAGTATGACGTTGCTCAACCAAATAGTCACACAGATAACGTAACCGTGGCGCAAAAGAGGGCCGAGTGTAGGCGTCTGCTAAAATCAGTATATTCATAGTGTAGCTAATATTTTAGGATATAAAGACCGATGATAGGTGTCGTGGCGGATGTTGTTATTGTGCCATAACAGGTTGACTTCGCCTCCATGCTGTCGTACTTTCTCCAGTAGTTTGGTGCAGGCAAAGTAAGCCTCGTCTTCGGTCAAGTTCATATATTCGGGATTACTTAATGTTACATCCATAATGGTAAGCGGATGTAGGGTAAGGGGTGTCAATTGGCGGGTTTGTGGATTGATCCATCGTACCGGACGACAAGTCTGTAAGCGGAATCCTATGGAATCCGCGAACCCCATTGAATAATCGTCTGTGATGCCCATATCCGCTAAGCGTTGCATATCATCAATGGAACAGCGTAGATAATGACTGCGATGTCGTGTGGAGAAGGCGATGTTAAGGCGCGAATAGTCGGCATAATAACTGCTGTGCAATCCAAAGACGGCTCCAAAAGCTCTTAGACGATTATGTAACTGCCGCCAGTCGTGTCCCCGTAGGTTATATTGTGGATAGTCGTAACCACAACCGCGGGTATGTTTAACAAAATAGATGACTTTTTTGTTGTGTGCCGTGCAGCGTGCATCCATACTCATCAACCAAGGGAACGTATAAGCAGGGTCATCGTGTATATTGTGCCAGGAATCCAATACGTGTTGTCCGTCTCCACGATAGATGCCTCCCAAGGCTCCACGCAGATGCCGATAGTTAGCGATAGTATCTATGTCGTGTGTCAAATTGACTGCTGAAAATTGTGCATTGGGAAGTGTAACATCTAATAACTTGCTAACTAAACGACTGTATTCGTCCACTAAAGGCATCGCTAATCGGTTTTTACGACCCAAAAGAGAGTTGGCTGCAGTGAACCGTCCATGCTTATCGCGCTCCGTAATGAGCAATTCTTCGGCTCGAGAGATAAAGAAGAACGTATTATAAATCAAATCTTCCTCGATGATGTACGTCTTGTCTTGCAAGGTGGAAGTTACACGTTTGAGGGAAGGGTACACCAACTCGCCGTTTATATGACCGGAAGGCAATATGACTACTTTGTAGGCAGACCATTGATCTTGGTCTAGCGTATAACCGATACAACGAGCGGCCTCTGCATCGCCGTAGGTCAAGAGCGTTTTGATATATTCAATAGTTTCATTCATGGTCTATAGTTTCGGATAGGATTTCCCACTCGTACATCTTTTTCTCTATCTCATGTTTGATATGTTCGTATCGTGTTAGGTTTTCCTGCGTTTGCTGAGCGGCATCGCTCAATAGATTTTCCAAACGAGTCTGCTCTTCCTCTAAGCGTGCAATCTCTGCTTCGGCTTCGGCAATCTGTTTCTCCTGCTTACGCCGTGCTGCGGCTATTGCTTTTTGCTGTGCATAGTCTTGGGCTCCATTTGTAGAGGAATTCGAAGACGCAACCGTATTTTGGGGCTGGGTATTGCGTTCCAACTCCTGCAGGCTGTCAATCTTACGACTACGCAGAAAATCGTAAATTCCGCCTAAGTGCTCTCGTACTCGTCCGCCTCCGAATTCATACACTTTGCTGACCAATCCATTGAGGAAGTCACGGTCATGACTGACGCATATGACAGTGCCGTCAAAGTCTTGCAAGGCTGCTTTGAGTACATCTTTGGATGGCATATCCAGATGGTTGGTTGGTTCATCTAAGATGAGTAGGTTACAGGGTGATAGAAGTAAGCGTATCATGGCTAAACGACTGCGCTCGCCGCCGCTTAACACTTTTACTTTTTTCTCACTTGCCTCTCCTCCGAACATAAAGGCTCCGAGAATATCACGTATCTTAGTGCGTATGTCGCCTACCGCTACATAGTCAATGGTCTCAAAGACGGTGCGCTCGCCATCTAATAGACTGGCCTCGTTTTGAGCAAAGTATCCAATCTTAACATTATGTCCAACTTTGAGTGTACCCAGGTAATCTAACTGCCCCATAATACAACGCACCAGCGTAGTCTTTCCTTCTCCATTGCGGCCGACGAAGGCGACCTTTTCTCCGCGGCGAATAGTGAACGTGACATTGGAAATAACTGGTGGTAACTCTTGTCCTGTTGCATTGCGATAACTCTTAGTCAGACCATCGATGATAATAGGGAAGTCGCCGCTTCGTGGTGCTGGCGGGAAACGCAGGTTGAGACGTGAGGTATCTTCTAAATCTACCTCTAAGCGCTCTAACTTATCCAATTGTTTGATGCGGCTCTGTACCTGTACAGCTTTAGTCGCCTTGTAGCGGAAGCGTTCGATAAAAGCTTCCGTATCCTCGATCATCTTTTGCTGATTGAGATAGGCACGCACCTGTTGGTCGTGACGCTCTTGGCGCAATTGGACAAATCGGTCGTAAGGCACGTTGTAGTCATAGATGCGTCCTAAGGTAATCTCAATAGTGCGGTTGGTTGCGTTGTTGAGAAAGGCGCGATCGTGACTAACTAAGATAACCGCACTACGGCTTTCCGTTAAGAATTGTTCCAACCATTGGATAGACTCGATATCTAAGTGGTTGGTCGGCTCGTCAAGTAATAATAAGTCAGGATGTTGCAGCAATATCTTGGCCAATTCGATGCGCATACGCCAACCTCCCGAGAATTCGCTGCAAGGACGGTCAAAGTCGCGTCGCTCAAAGCCCAAACCGCTAATGGTACGATCTAATTCGGCAATAAAACGCGCTTCTGCAGCGGCGTCATCGCTATGAGGACACACTGTCATTACCTCTTCACGTAAGGTTCGTCCGTCTGTATGAAACATGACCTGTGGCAGATAGCCTATCGTCATCTCACTCTCGCGGGCAATGCGTCCTGACGTTGGTTGGTATTCGCCCGCCAGCAGACGCAAAAGAGTAGTCTTGCCGGCCCCGTTTTTGCCAACCAGAGCAATGCGATCCTTCCTGTTGATGTGAAAGGAGATGTCATCCAAAATAGGACGCGCCGAAAATTCTATGCTGAGATGTTCTACGCTAAGCATGTTGTTCGGTTTTCTTCAAGGCGGCCTTACGGTCGAGTAAACGCCATAAAAGGATGGTTAGGGAGGTCAGGAAGAGGAAGTCGACACCGACCAATAACCACATATTCCAATTGCGTCCTACAATGCCTAATCCGATGCACAATAATGATACGGACAATAAGACCATCGTGGTTTGCACATGATTCAAACCTAGACGAAGAAGCAAATGATGAATATGATTCTTATCCGGTAAGAACGGCGAATGATGGTGACGAATGCGGGTAAGGGATACACGTATGGTATCGAAGATAGGAACACTGAGTACACATATCGCTACAGCCGGTGCAGCCGACATATGCCATGGATGTGTAGCCGGACATGTGACGTTCCATTCGCAAAAACGAAAGACAAAAGCGGTCATCAAATAGCCTAACAGTAGACTTCCGGAGTCGCCCATAAAAATCTTGTTCCTGGAGCCAAAGACATTATAACCAAAGAATACAGCCAACGAACCAATCATGCAAATAGCTAATGATGACCAGGCTGATTCGCCGATAAAAGCGAAATAGATGGCAAAAAATAGGCAATAGATAATACCTAATCCGCTGGCCAACCCGTCTACACCGTCAATCAAGTTGATGGCATTGATGATAGCAATCAGCACAAAGAAGGATAATAGATACGAGGGAATAATTCCCATCTCCGTCCATCCGAACAAGCCGTGTAAATTCGTTAAGCGGATATCCGCAAAGCCGATAAGGGCAATGCCGGATAGCATCTCGCATAGTAGTTTGCTGAGCGGGGACAAAACCAATAAGTCGTCCACAAAGCCTACCATGACGATAGCAAAGACGCCTATCAACAAGAATTGTGATTGCTGCAGACTGTTGAACTCAAAAATCAGGAAAGTAAGGATAAACGAGAAGAAGATATCTATACCCCCTATGTTGGGTATCTCGCCCGTATGGCTCATACGCTTATTAGGGCGCACAACAAAGTGCTTCTTCTTGGCGATACGAATAACTACAGGCATTGCTGCCAGTCCCAGCAAGAATGAGATGAGTCCCATTAAAAAGGGGTATTGGTCAAAAAAATGTATCATAGTATTATTGTTGTCTTAAACAGCGACCTGTATAGCCGGCTTCGCATTGTATCAATTGTTCCGGTGTACCTTCAAATATGATTTGCCCACCTTTGTCTCCTCCTTCCGGCCCCAGGTCAATAACATGGTCGGCGGCTAAGATGATAGCGGGATTATGTTCAATAATCAAAACGGTATGTCCTTTGCTGATGAGTTGGTTGAGCGCTTGCAACAAGACATCCACATCCTTGAGGTGTAAGCCGGTGGTCGGTTCGTCAAAGATGAAAAGCGTAGGTTTGGCACTCTCTTCAGCAATGAACGAGGCTAATTTGACACGTTGACTCTCGCCACCCGATAGTGTGGAACTGGATTGCCCGAGTTTGACATATCCTATACCTACATCTTGCAAGGGACGCAAGCGCCGCACGATGCGGGCGCAATGGGGATCTATAGAAAAAAACTCTATAGCCTCATTGACGGTCATCTCAAGGATATCGTAAATGTTCTTACCGCGATATAGTACGTCTAATACGTCTTGTTTATAGCGCTTGCCGTGGCAATGATCACAGGTCAATACAATATCTGCCAAGAACTGCATCTCAATGGTTATCGTGCCGTCTCCTTGACATTGTTCACATCGTCCTCCGGGAGTGTTGAAGGAGAAATGCGCCGGAGTAAAGCCTAATTGTCGACTGAGTTGTTGCTCGGCAAAGAGTTGGCGAATATCTTCAAACGCTTTCAGATAGGTTACCGGATTTGAACGCGAAGAACGACTGAGCGGACTTTGGTCCACGAACTCCACATCGTGTATTAAATGTAAAGACCCGCCTAATGAGCCGTAGTCCCCGGTATGCTCTGCAACACCTCCAAAGTGCTTCTTGAGAGCAGGGTATAGTACTTGACTGACCAATGATGATTTACCGCTTCCGCTCACACCGGTAACGACCGTCATCACGCCTAAGGGGAAACGGACGGTAATATTCTTGAGGTTATTCTCGCAAGCTCCGCGCACTTCGATATAGTTGTTCCAAGGACGTCGTGAAGATGGAATGTGCCAGGGATGAGGCATTACTTTTGGGACTCCTGCATATACTATCTCTCCCCCGTGACGCCCGGCGGCTGGGCCTATCTCGATGCAATAGTCAGCTGCACGCTGGATATCCAAGTCATGTTCCACGACTACGATGGTATTCTTCAGGTCGCGTAGCTGTTGCAATACGTGTATTAGTCGTTCGGTGTCCCGCGGGTGCAAACCAATACTCGGCTCGTCCAAGACATATAAAGAGCCAACCAAACTGCTGCCGAGCGATTTGCTTAAGTTGATGCGTTGACTTTCACCTCCGGATAAACTGGAACTGAGGCGGTTAAGAGTGAGGTATCCTAATCCTACATCCTGCATAAACTGCAAGCGGGAACGTATTTCTGTCAATAAGGGCGCAGCAGTTATGGTCTCGGAGTCGGAGAAAGACAATGTCCGGAACCATTCACTCAAATCGTCAATGGATAGACGGCATAAATCCACTATACTGCGTCCTGCAATGTGTACGTATGAGGCCTCTTTGCGCAGGCGCATACCATTGCACTCCGGACAAAGTGTCTTGCCGCGATAACGAGACAACATAACACGATATTGTATCTTGGTATGTTGCTTGGATTCCAATTCGTGGAAAAAGTCATTCAGTCCATGGAAATATTCATTACCGGTCCAAATCAATTGCTTTTGTTCGGGAGTTAAAGCGTAGAAGGGAGTGTGAACGGGAAAATCAAATAGGTCAGCATGATATACCAGCGCATTGTTCCATTCGCTCATCTTTTCGCCGTGCCAACATGCTATTGCACCCTCGTAGACCGATAGAGATTTATCCGGCACAACTAAGTCGGGATCTATACCGGTTACATAACCTGATCCGCCACATACAGGACAAGCTCCCAGAGGATTATTAAAATCGAATAAGTGTTCACTCGGCTCTATAAAGGTAATCCCATCGGCTTCGAAGCGCTCGCTAAAAACGAGCGTTTGTGGTTCGGCATTGGTCGGCTCTATGTGTAAGGAGCATGAACCATGTCCTTCGTAAAAGGCTGTTTGTACCGAATCGGCAAAACGATTGAATGTGCTTTGCTCGCCGTCCGCTATAATGCGATCGACTAATAGATACCATTCACTAGTATTGTTGAGGTGCTGATAGGTGTGCGCATCGATACGCAATATTTCACCTGTGGTGCTGTTGAACAATCGTGCAAACCCTTGCTCCTGCCATATACGCAGTTGTTCTGCGGGTGTTCGTTTGTCGGGCAGAATGATAGGGGATAATAAGAGAACGCGGGTACCCTTCATTTGATGCTGCAGCACCTGAACGACATCGCGAACAGTATGCCGACGCACTTCCTCCCCGCTTACGGGCGAGTACGTGTGGCCTACGCGCGCGTATAAAAGTTTCAAATAGTCGTAAATCTCCGTCACGGTTCCCACGGTGGAACGCGGGTTGCGGGTGGTGGTCTTTTGCTGGATGGCAATAGCCGGTGGAATTCCGTCTATGCTGTCTACATCGGGCTTTTGCATACGTCCGAGGAATTGACGTGCATAGGCACTAAGGCTCTCTACATAGCGTCGCTGACCTTCTGCGTACAGCGTATCAAATGCCAGCGACGATTTGCCGCTTCCGCTTACACCCGTAATGACAACCAATTGATTTCGCGGTATGTCTACCGTTATATTTTTCAAGTTATGGGTGCGAGCGCCTGCTATATGGATAACGGGTTTGCTCACTTATGGCTCTTGTTCCATAATGATGGTGGTCAGATATTCCACTTCATGCTGCGCCTCGGGTGTTATTTGCTCTAATTGTTCTTGTGTGAGTTTGGGAATACGAATCGTTGTGCCGGTTTTGATCTTGCTATGGTGCTTCAATCGGTCGCGATTGGCATCGTAGATATATACCCATAAGTCCTTACGTCCATAGTATTTATAGGCCTCCCATGCCAGACGACTACCTTCGTTAAGCCGAATGGTTGCTATAAACTCCGTATACTCACGCTGGAGAAGAGCATTGCGCGGTTTAGCAACTGCTTTTTTGACGGGAGCTTTTACGGCTTTTGTCGGTTTAACCTCCTCGATGACGGTCGGCTCTACAGGAATGGTATCCTCCTCTTCTATGATATCAAACGGCTCATCTTCGGTGATAACCAATTCTGTGCCTTCTGTTTTGGCGCGTAAGGCGTCAAACCATTCTTCCATCTTGTATTGGAAGAAGAAGACCAATCCGATGAGTAATATCAGGAAAAAGACCACAGTTAATCCTGCCGTTAACCATAAACGCGGTTTGCGTTTAGGTTGGGCGGGTTCAGCCACTTGTGGTGAGGACTGTACAATGGCCTCCGCAGCTTGTGGTTCCTCAACGACTTGAGGTTCTTCAACGACTTGTGGCGCCGGTTGCTCCACAACTTCTTCTGCTTTTGGGCCTTGACCCATATCGGCTAAAATATCTACTATCTCATCAGCTTGTTCGCTGAGTTTCTGTATCGGATCTACGTTTCCTTCGGCGAGTTTGCGTTTCCGTTGCCCGCTAACGGCAGTGCGTACTGCTACTTCCGGCGCAAAGACCGGTTTGAAATGTGCAGGTAATTCTATCTGTTCTCCCGTACTTACATTGACACTTCGGCGGGAGGCTACTTGTTGGGCACGGAATGTTCCGAAATGATTAATGCGTACGGAGTCGCCTGCTTTCATGGCGGCAATGATTTCGTCGGTTAATGCTTGTAGGAAAGTGGCCGCATCTTTATTGCTGACTCCGGCATTTTGGGCTACTATTTGACGCAACTCGACCCAACTGATTTTATGTTCTTGTTTCATGGCTGCAGATTATTTAAGGGACTCTTTGAGGGATACACTCGGACGAAAGGTGATAACCTGTTTGGCAGGTGTAACGTGTTTCTCTCCGGTTTTGGGGTGTACAATGGTACGTGCCGGACGTTCTTTGTTTTCCAATGTTCCCAAGTTCATCCATTGAACAACATTACCGGCTGTGAGCGTTTGTGTCAGCCCGGTAGCTGTAGCTTCCATCAGACGGGTTGTTTTCTCTTTGGTCATGCCCGTGCGGGAGGAAAGGCGGGCAATCAGTTCTTTTGCTATCATAGTATATAGTATTAGTTTTCTATGGGTTGGGCATATAAATCGAAGTCCTCTGCTCGTATCACCTTAACCGTATAGAATTCGCCTATTTGCAGAGGAGTAGTGCAATCTGTTCGGGCAATGAGTATTTCGCAATCCACTTCCGGTGAATCGTATTCACTTCGTCCAATATAATACCCCTCTTCCATGCGATCAATAATCACTCGTAAAGGTTTATCTATTAAGGAAGCTAATTCCTGCGCTGAAATCTCTTGCTGAATAGCCATCAATTCATCTAATCGTTGTTGCTTGATATCGGCGGGGATGTTGTCTTCGTAGTGCCGATTGGCATAGGTGCCTTCTTCGTCGGAATAGGCAAAGGCTCCCATCCGATCAAAACGCATGCGGCGCACCCATTCACATAAAGCTTGAAAATCTTCTTCCGTCTCACCGGGGTGCCCGACCATCAATGTCGTACGTAAGCATATTCCCGGCACACGTTCGCGAATATGATGAATGAGCGCATCTTGCTCCGATTGCGAGATATGCCGACGCATTAACCCGAGCATGTGATCTGTGCAGTGCTGTAACGCGATATCCAGGTATTTGCATACATTGCTATGACGATTCATGACATCCAATATCTCTTCCGGGAAATCGGTGGGGTATAGATAATGGAGGCGAATCCACTTTATACCCGGAATGTCGGCCATATGATCAATTAAATCCGGTAAATGATGTCGTCCGTCAATATCCAATCCGTAACTACTCAGATCCTGCGCAATAACATTAATCTCCTTTACTCCTTGCGACACTAACCATTCTGCCTCCTTTAATATTTCCTCCTGCGCGCGTGAAGTATGTCGGCCTGTGATGAGCGGAATAGCACAATAGGAACACATACGATTGCATCCTTCAGAGATCTTCAAATAGGCATAGTGCTTGGGCGTAGTTAACTTACGCTTGTAACCCGTACAATCTATCGTACTCTGTTGTTGTGTCAATAAAGCCACAATCTCGTTATAATCGAATTTGCCGAACCACCCGTCCACTTCGGGAATCTCTGCCTTCAGTTCGTCGCGATAACGCTGACTTAAGCACCCCATGACATATAACTGTTGCAGTTCCCCTTCGCTTTTGCGTGCCGCAAAACGGAGAATGGTATTGATACTCTCTTCCTTGGCATCACCGATAAACCCACAGGTATTGATGATGGCAATCGGTGCTTGAGGATGTTCCGGATCGTGCATAGCATGATACCCGACAGCCTCCAATCGGGCCATCAGACGCTCGGTGTCCACCAAGTTCTTAGAGCATCCGAGAGTAATAATATCAATTGCCGAGTTCACTATGGAATTTAAGTCTCACTAATCGTACATGCAATTCGTCGTAATCGTCTTCACCCAGATTCTGCATCGCCAATCGGATGTTGTCGTTTTCGGCATTCTTGAAGTACTCAATGATATCTTCCTCCTCGTCGGGATCAACTACTTCCTCGATGAAATAGTTGATATTCAACTTGGTGCCGCTATAGACAATCGCTTCTATCTCTTCCAGCATCTCTTCCATAGACATACCCTTCGATTCTGCCAAGTCATCCAAAGCAACACGCCTGTCAATAGCCTGAATGATGCTAATCTTGCGGGTCGAGTCTTTGGCCACGGTGCGCACACGCAAATCCTCAGGACGAATAATCTCGTTTTCCTCTACGTACTCTTTGATTACTTTGAGGAATTCGTCACCGTAGCGTTTAGCCTTTCCGGCTCCCACACCCGGGATGTTTTGCAATTCTTCAACGGTGATGGGATAGGAGGTGGCCATAGCTTCCAGACTGGGATCTTGGAAGATAACGAAGGGCGGAACATCCATCTTCTTGCTCAGTTTCTTGCGGATGTCTTTTAAGATGGAGAATAGCACTTCATCGGCAGCTGCTGTGCCGGCTAAGTTGGCTGCCATCTCCTCCTCTTCCTCTTCGTCATGTATCTCCAGTGGCACTTCAAAAATACCCGGGCGCTTCAGCCATTTGCGACCTTCGGGGGTAATCTTCAAATCACCGTACGATTCGATATCTTTCTTCAAGTAGCCCACAATCATGGCTTGACGGATAATAGCATGCAGGGTGCCTTCGTCCTCTTCCTCGGCTACACCGAAATTCTCCAAGTCATTATGCAGGTAAGAGCGTACCGCTGCCGTCTCATTACCGTGTAGAATATCTACTATATGCTCGGCTTTGAATTTCTCATTCAGTTGTTGAATAGTCTCCAATATAATGCCTAACAATTCGCTCTCATCCTCCATGTGGTAGTGCTTCTTGCAATTGTCGCAACTGCCGCAATTCTCCTGTGTGTATTCTTCTCCGAAGTAGTGCAGTAGTAACTTGCGCCGGCAAAGAGGCGATTCGGCGTAACTCTGTGTCTCAAAGAGTAGCTGATTGGAAATCTCCTGCTCTGCTACCGGTTTGCCTTGCTGGAACTTGCGCAGGCGGTCGATATCTTTGGGTGAATAATAACATATACATTGTCCTTCACCACCGTCTCGTCCGGCGCGACCGGTTTCCTGATAATAACCTTCTAATGATTTAGGTATGTCATAGTGTATAACAAAACGTACATCCGGTTTGTCAATACCCATACCAAAAGCAATCGTAGCTACAATCACCTGGCATTGCTCCATCAGGAAGGCGTCCTGATTGGCGGTTCTGACCGCAGAATCCATGCCCGCGTGATAGGGGAGAGCCGAGATGTTATTTACCCGCAGGGTCTCTGCCAAGTCTTCTACCGTCTTACGCGCCAAACAATATATAATACCCGATTTGCCCGGCATAGAACGAATATAACGTATCAGGTCTTTATCTACTTCGTCCGTTTTTTGCCGCACTTCGTAGTATAGATTGGGGCGATTGAAACTGGATTTGAAGACTGTGGCTTCCAGCATGCCTAAGTTCTTCTGGATGTCATGTTGCACCTTAGGTGTGGCTGTTGCGGTAAGCGCAATAATGGGCGCACGACCGATGCGTTCGGTCATCGATTGGATATTTCTGTACTCCGGACGGAAGTCGTGACCCCACTCTGAAATACAATGTGCCTCATCCACGGCATAGAAACTAATCTTCACACCACGCAGGAAATCTACATTCTCCGCTTTGTTCAACGATTCCGGAGCCAGATAAAGCAGCTTAGTCTTGCCGGCCAGCACATCTTCCTTGACGGCTGCAATCTCGGGACGCGACAACGATGAGTTGATAAAGTGAGCAATACCGTCTTCTTCAGAGTAGTTACGCATGGCATCTACCTGATTCTTCATCAAGGCGATAAGGGGACTGATAACAATAGCCACACCATCCATCAACAATGATGGTAATTGGTAACACAGACTCTTACCTCCGCCCGTGGGCATAAGGACAAAAGAGTCTTTGCCTTCCATGATGTTGGTAATAATGGCTTCTTGATTCCCCTTAAAAGTATCGAAGCCAAAGTGGTGCTGCAGGGCAGCAGTTAGTTCTTGGTGTGTTATCATAAGTCCTTGTTTCGGAATTTTGCGCAAAGATATAGAAAAAAAATCATATGTGCAAATATTTGAGCACTTTTTTTAATTTTCATACTCTTTCTGACATTTTCACTAACTTCCGCTTAAGTGTCGAAACGTGCCCCTAAGTGATTTTTTTTTTGAAAAAATGATTAAAAAATTTGCGTATTTCAAAAAAAAGCAGTAACTTTGCGCCGCAGTTGATGAATACTTTTGACCAAATTGTCTGATACCTGTAATATGGAAAAACGCGATTTATCTTTTGCACAGTTATTTAACCTCAGTTTTGGGTTCTTCGGTGTGCAGATTGCTTATGCGCTTCAGAGCGCCAACATTTCCCGCATTTTTGCAACTCTCGGTGCCGATCCGCACCAATTGTCATTCTTCTGGATTTTGCCGCCATTGATGGGTATGATTGTTCAGCCATTGGTGGGTAAGTATAGCGATAAGACGTGGAATCGTCTAGGACGCCGTATGCCTTACCTCGTAATTGGCGCGTTGATAGCCGTTGCTGTAATGGTGCTCTTGCCAAATGCCGGTAACTTTACCTTTACGCAGAGCGTATTCTTGGGCCTCAATGCTGCTATGTGGTTCGGCTTATTCAGCCTCATGTTCTTGGATACCAGCATCAATATTGCGATGCAACCGTTTAAGATGATGGTTGGCGATATGGTGAATGAGAAACAGAAGGGTACGGCCTATGCTATCCAGTCTGCCCTCTGCAATGCAGGTTCGATAATGGGATATATCTTCCCGATTTTCTTTACGTGGATAGGCTTGGCCAATACCGCTCCGGAAGGCGTCATCCCCGATTCGGTAAAATGGTCGTTCTATGTGGGTGCTGCTATCTTGATTCTGTGTGTGCTCTATACTTTTGCTACTGTGCGTGAGATGGATCCGCAGGAATATGCGCGTTTCCATGGTATTGAGAAGAAAGATGAAAATGCTGAAGAAGAGAAAGTTAACTTCCTGCAACTGCTCATTCATGCTCCTAAGGCATTCTGGACGGTTGGTCTGGTGCAGTTCTTCTGCTGGGCCGCCTTTATGTATATGTGGACCTATTCACCGGGTGCAATAGCCGCGCAATGTTTCCATTGGGACGGTGTATCAACCGCTGCGGCTGAATATCAGGATGCCGGTAACTGGGTTGGCGTTGTCTTCTGTGTTCAAGCTGTCGGCTCTCTCTTATGGGCAATGTTATTGCCGGCCTTAGAGAGGTGGACATCCAATCGTGGCGCTTATGCTATCTCGTTGCTTGTCGGCGCCGGTGGATTTATCTCTACTCTGTGGGTGACAGATCCTTATCTCTTGTGGGGTAGTTATCTGTTAATCGGTGCTGCATGGGCAGCTATATTGGCTTTGCCGTTTACTATCCTGACCAATTCGCTTAAAGGCGATAATATGGGTTACTATTTAGGTTTGTTCAATTGCACCATATGCTTGCCGCAAATAGTAGCATCCATATGCGGAGGAGCACTCCTTAAATACGTATGCGCAGGCGCGCAGGTATATATGCTTGTCGCTGCCGGTGTGTTGCTCGTCTTGGGAGCATGCAGCGTGATTCTTATTAAAGAAGAAAAAGAATAATTAATAACCAAATAAAATCAATAACATGATGAAAAACAAACGCTTTTCACTCGTGCTTCTAATGGCAGCCCTGACGATGTGTCTGCAGGCTCAGATTAGAGGTACCGTTTTGGAAGATGCCAGCGGTGAACCGGCTATCGGTGCCAGCGTAGTAGTAGAAGGTACAACTACAGGTACGGTAACTGATTTCGATGGTGCCTTCGAATTGAATGTAGATGAGGGTACTCCTCTCCAGATTTCCTACATTGGTTTTGCGGAGCAGAAACTGGCTGCTAAAAACAACATGATTGTTCGTCTGAAGGAAGAGACAGTACAATTGAATGAAGTAGTGGCTATCGGTTATGGCTCGCAGAAAAAGAAAGAAGTTACCGGTTCTGTAGCCAGCGTGAAGGCTGAGGACTTCAATGCCGGAGCTCAGAGTAGTCCTGTCGGCTTGCTGCAAGGTAAGGTGGCCGGTCTGAACATCTCTCGTTCAACTTCCGATCCTACTTCTACCGGCTATAGCATCCAGATTCGTGGCTTCTCGACTTTGGATAAGGGTGCCGGTACCAGTCCTCTGTTTATCGTTGACGGTGTGCCCGTATCGAGCATCGATAACATCGCTTCTAACGAAATTGCCTCTATGGACGTCCTCAAGGACGGTTCGGCTGCCGCTATCTACGGTACGCGTGGTACCAACGGTGTCATCTTGATTACTACTAAACGTGGTGAGGCTATGGGTGATAAAGTCGTTAACCATTTGGAGTATGATGGCTATGTTTCTGTAGCTTGGAATAATACCAAGACCGGCATGGCTTCTCCCAGCCAATTCCGCAATTTGAGTAACTACACCAATGGTAAGATGACCGTTGTGGATAAAGGCGCTTCTACCGATTGGATGGCTCAGCTGACCCGCAAGGCTGCTGTTACTCACAATCATAATCTCGCTATTTCTGGTGCTCATAAGAGCTTCTCGTACCGCGCTTCTGTAAACTTCAAGGATGCTCAAGGTATCGCTAAGCAGACGAACCGTCGCGAGATTATGGCTAAACTGGCTGCTGACCAAAAAGCCCTCAATGGATGGTTGCAATTGCAATATGACTTCTCATATATGCACTATCGTAATGACTACTTCTGCGGTGATTTCGATCAGGCTGCCATCCTTAATCCTACTTATCCTATCTACGATGAGGATTCGCCTAACGGCTACTATATCGACTTCCCCATCAATGGTCAGAAGAACCCTGTGGAAGGTATGAAACTCAAAGAGAGCTACCAAGATGGTAACTATTTCCGTGGTAGTCTTAAGGCTACGGTGAATATTAAACCTGTTCCCGGATTGAAAATTAGCGGTTTCGCAGCTGTCGAAGAGGGTGACAACCATAGCTATTGGTACAACGGCAACTTGGCTTCGCCTCCTTATATACAGAGCGCAGATATGGCTGGTCGCAGCAATAGCACTAACTTTAACCAACTCTATGAGACGACCATCGACTACGCTAACGGTTGGAACGGTCATAATCTCGTAGCTGTAGCAGGTTTCTCGTACCAACACTTTATGTCTGACTGGTTCTCTATTAAGAATAAAGGCTTTGCTACAAGCAATGTGAAGTGGTACGGAATCTTCGACGGAGATCCCGAAAAAACCTATCTCCAGGTTGGCGATGATGGCACGGGACGTACTGCAAACGCTATGGCAGCTGCCTTCTTGCGTGTGAACTATAACTACGATGAGAAATATCTTGTATCCGCTTCTATCCGTGCTGAGGGTTCTTCTCGCTTCGGTAAGAACAATAAGTGGGGCTACTTCCCCGCAGTAAGTGCTGGTTGGCGCATCAAGGGTGAGGACTTCATGAAAGACCAGAAATGGTGCAATGAGTTGAAGCTCCGTCTCGGCTTCGGTATGACTGGTAACGACTTGAACGAGAGTCTGCGTTCGGTAGCCTTGCTGACGAAGACCGACGTGATTCAATTCAATGGCGGAACGGTAAATACTTATACCGTGAACCAAAACGTAAACCCCGACCTACGTTGGGAGAAAAAATATGAGTACAACGTGGGTGTTGACTTCTCCTTCTTAGACAACCGCTTGTCCGGTAGTATTGATGGATATTTCCGTCAGACCAAAGATCTGTTGTGGGAATACGAAGTTCCGACTCCTCCCTATCAGTTCGACCACCTCTTGGCTAACGCCGGACAAATGAAGAGTTACGGTATCGAAGTTTCTTTGACCGGTGTGCCCGTGAAGATTGGTGACTGGACATGGACCTCTACATGGACCATGGCTTGGAACGACAATAAGATTACCAAACTCTCTGATTCCAGCAAGGGCTTTAACTATAAGGAGCAATTGGCTGGTAACGTTTCTGGTAATGCATTCAATAGTATGAATACCCAAATCCTTATCGAGGGTGAGTCGGTTGGTACCTACTACGGCTATAAATTCCACTCTATCGGTGAGGATGGTACCTGGAACTACTACAACAAGAATGGTAAAAAGACTGCAGCTAGTCGTTTGCAAGACTCTGACCGTCAGGCTCTTGGAAATGCGCAGCCGAAACTGACTTATGGTTGGAATAACACCGTTAAATGGCGTGATCTTGACTTTACCATCTTCCTCCGTGGTGTGATTGGTAACAAGTTGCTCAACGTTACTCGTTGGCAATATACTCCCGATGGCACTTCCAGCAGTACAGCTCAAAACTTCTTCCTTAAGGATATCAAGTCCGGCAAGGGTGCTGCTATTAACGGTGGCGCTGTATTTGCTGACCACGAGCACTTCTCTGACTATTGGCTTGAGGACGGTTCGTACCTCAAGTGCGACAACATCACGATCGGTTATACTTTCCGCTTCAAAGAGAACAAGTATATCCGCTCGCTCCGTCTCTCTGCTACCGGTCAAAACCTCTTCACTATCACCAAGTATAGTGGACAAGATCCTGAAGTTAGTACTACTGGCGTTTGGAACGCAGGTATTGACTACGTAAGCTTCTATCCCAAGACAGCAAGCTTCATGTTCGGTGTGAATGTTAACTTACTGTAATTAATGAGAAAGGAATTGCATTATGAAAACACGTAAATATTTTGTTATCGCTCTCTCATTCCTTGCTCTTGGAGTAACTTCCTGCAAGGATATGCTTGAAGAAGAAAATTTCGGTCGTCCGACGGTGGGCGAGATGATGAAGAACGAAGAAAACATCATCTCCTTGGTTGGGCAAGCTTATGCTGACCTTAAGTTCGTTCACGACCACTGGGGCTATTGGGGTGTTAATACCCTGACCGCAGACGAGGGTCTGTGCCCGACACGAGCCTTAGGTGACTGGAATGACTCCGGTTATTGGAAAAACCTCAATACCCATAACTGGAATGTCTATGGCGAGGCTTTCAAATCTATTTGGAATCGTACTGTCTCCGGTGCCGTGCTCTGTAACAACCTCTTGCAAACGCTGGACGACGCTCAAGGCTCCATGGATCCTGATTTGTACGCTATGTACACCGGCGAGTTGGAAGTGCTCCGCTCATACTACTATTACATGCTCTTCGACTGCTTTGGACGTATCCCCTATATGGAGGATTATAGCGACCGCGTTGAAGAACTTATGGAACCTGCTACCGTATGGGCTCATCTTGTTGCTTGCTTGGAGCGTAATGCCCCTAACATGGCTGAGGTGAATGGCACTAACCGTCCGCTCCAAATAGGCCGTGCTACCCGTGGTGTCGCTTATACCCTTCTGGCTCGTCTCTACCTCAATGCCGAATCCTTCGGCTGCACGCCTGAAAACGTTATGGCAGCTAAACGTACCGTCAAGACCAAATATGGTGAGGCCGGTGCATGTCCGCTGAACGAGGTGGGTATTAAGATTACTTCTACCCAGGACTTCTACACCAACGCCGCTCGTTGCTGCGACGAGGTTATCAAATCCGGTTCGTACAGTATTATGCCGGACTACTTCGATAACTATCTCATTGACAACTCTGCTTCGACGGAGAATATCTTGGTGATTCCGGAAGATGGTACTACCAACAATGTGCGCGACGTGGATAAAGTGAAGAACAAACTGCAGATTTCCTTCCTCACCCTCCACTATTGCCATCAGACCTTGTGGCCCAAAATGCAAGATAAACCTTGGAATGGCTTCTGCGCTCGTCCTGACTATCTCAAGATGTTCAACGACTACGATGTACGTGGCTGCGGTTACGAGAACAATGGTACCCATAACCTCAAACAATGGGCTTGGTTTGTAGGTCCTATTTATGGACAAGGCGTTGATACTATTATTGTTGACGCTAATAAGAGTTGTGCTGCTGACTCGGTGGTTATTCTTACCAAAGAGATTACCAGCGATCCCGAGAAACCCGTTACCGATGCTTCGTCTTTGAGTGAGGCTATTAGAACTTCCGGTGCTCGTATGATTAAATACCAGATTGATACAGCAGGTGTTTATCGTTATTGCGAGAACGACTTCGTACTGCTCCGCTATTCCGATGTTATCCTCATGAAGAAAGAGGCTGTCGCTCGCGGTGGTATTACGGAGAATGCAGGAATTGAAGATGCTGCTTATAAGGCAATGAAGAAACGCGCATTCGCTTATAGCGATTCGCCAGAGGCGGCTTACGACGCTGCTTATCCTGATGCAGGAGAAATCACCAATGACTTGATGACCGGAATCCTGGCTGAACGCGGACGTGAACTCTCTTGGGAGTGTGCTCGTCGTCGTGACCTGATTCGTTTCGGTCAGTTCGAGAATGTACAGTATGTAACCAACAAGGCTCCTACCCGTCGTTGGTTCCCGATTCCGTTCGCTATCCTCCAAAAGTCGTCTCTCAAACCTGACGGAACGCCTTATTGGACACAAAACGAAGGTTATTAAACCATTATATAGAATTGCAACAAGGCAATCTTAATTAACTTTATTAACAAACCAATTTACTTAATCAAAACAAACATGAAAAAATTAGGTTTAATTATGTGTTCCCTCGCTATGGTGGGAATGATGTTTACCGCTTGTAAGAAGAGTAGTGGCAACGGTGGTGGTGGTTCTGTTGACCTCCCCGATGGTATGTACATCTTTGGCGCTGCTGTTGGTGTTGATGGCCAATCTGCTGCTAACGTTGAAGACGCTCTGATGGGTGTTGGCTACAACGAGGCTGATAACCAAACTCTTCGTGAGGGTATGTACGAGAAGTATGTCGTTATCGAGGCTGGTAAGGACTTCTACTTCGCTAATTTGGATGGTGTTGAGTTTACCTATTGGAATGGCGACTTGGTTGAGAATGACAGTCTGCCCACAGATGCTGGTTCGTTCCAGGGCTATCAGGCTTTCATTAGCGAAGGTGCTGCTCCCAAAGCTATGCAGGTTACCAAGACCGGTTTATACCACGTTATCCTTGATATGGATTTGGACGGCCAGTTGAGCGCTGTTGGTGGTGCACAAATCGTTATCGTTCCCGTTATCTGGGGTGTTTCCGGCGCTATGAACAGCTGGGGTTGGACCGAAGGCGAGGCTACCACGATTGCTGCTGGTACAAAGACAATCTCTTGGACTTGGAAAGATCAAGAGATGCCTGCCGGTGGTGAGTTCAAATACAAAAACAACGGCAACTGGAAAATTAACCTTGACATCGCTGAGCAGGTTAAGGCCAATGCCAACCTTGGTAAAGGTATGAAACAGGGTGGTGACAACATCGCCGTTGAAAAAGCCGGTTTGTATGACATTACACTGACTTGGACTCTCACTGGTGGCGAAGTGGCTGACAGTTACAATGACAACATCGTTTGCACCCAAGAGTTTGACCTGCCCACTACTATGTACATGATTGGTTCTGACTTTGGTAACTGGGATTGGGCTGCTGATGGCGTAGTTGACCTCGTTCCCGTTCACTCTCACGCTGGTATGTTCTGGTGCATTCGCTACTTCAATGCTGCTAACGGCTTCAAGTTCTGCGCTAAGAAAGCTTGGAGCGGTGACTTCACCGGTCAAGGAAATGATAGCGGTTACACCGTTGCTGACGGCAACTGCTTCGTACCTGCTGATGGTCTCTATACCGTTGTTGTTGACCTTAAGGGTAAGGCTGTAACAATCTATCCTGCTGAGGTTTACGGAATGGGTGATTGCTTCGGCGGTTGGGATGAAGGACAACATCCTTTCGCTGTTGATAATGGTGGTACTCTCATGGGAGCCAGAACTGTTGCTGCCGGCAATCTGCGTATGTACGCTAAGATCAATGGCAATGACGGCAACTGGTGGCAGTCTGAGTTCAATATCTACAACGGCGTGATTGTTTACCGTGCTGACGGTAATGATCAAGAGGCCGTAGCTGTAGGTGCAGAAACTTTGGTTACTTTGGACTTCAATGCCGGTACTGGTTCGCTTCAGAACTAAGAAAAATATAACAAATTAGTTTCAACTAATTCTGTCCGGAGGGCTGCCGAAAGGTGGCCCTCTTTTGTATTTTTATGCATCTTTACGGATATTTTGACGTTTTTAATTCTTAATTTTTAATTTTTAATTAAAATATTTGCATATACGGAATAATTTTTGTACCTTTGCCCGCTGAATGGTGTTGTAAACTATCAACAGTCTAATTATATGGAAGATTACGAAAAGAAATCCAACAAACGCGGTGAAGTGCGTAAGTGCCCGCAGTGCGGCGAAATTGTTTACTCCTATATGGTGGAGTGCCCGTCGTGTCATTTTGTCTTTGACGATGCCGAGGCTAACCTCAGTTCTTTAATCTTAGCCGAGAAACTCGAGGGATTGGAGTACGATGAGGATAAGTGTCAAGCTATCGAGACTTTCCCTATTCCTAACTCTAAGACCGACCTGCTGGAGTTCCTTACATCGCTTAAGCCTCGTGTCAAGAAAGTGGATAATCCTCTTTCTGAGGCGTATTTTGTTAAGTACCAAGAATGTATTGAGAAGGCCAAAGTGTCTTTCCCCAACGACAAGGAGCTTCAGACCTTCGTGCGCGAGTACGAGGCTTTAGCTATGGATGTAGAGAAACGCAAGCGCAATATGTGGGTGAAGGATCATCTTAAACAACTCGTTATCGCCGTTTGCATCATTCTGGCGCTTATCGTTGCCGGTATTACTATCTTCGTTCTGCGCGATACCGTACGCAACAGTAAGGATTTGTGCGTTAAGGCTGTCAATGAGGCGGTTACCAAGGGCGATATTAAGAAAGCCCGCAACCTCATCTTCCATTACGAGAAAGCCAAAGATGACGTTATGGAGGGTATTGTCAGCTTGCTGACTTACTACCTGGACGAAGATAAGTTCGAAGATGCCCAATCGCTCGTAGAATTCTATGGTCACGGACCCTATGCTCGTCAGCTCAATCGCGGTCTGTACAACTGGCTCGTATATAACGGTCGTTATAGCGAGGCTGAACCCTATGTTAATAGTGAGGAACGTCCTACTAATCAGGAATATTTCGATTACCTCAAAGACTGCGTGATGCAGATGGGCGGAAAAGGTGAACTGGACCGCGCCGAGGACTTTATCCAGGAGAAATCGAAATGGTTCGTTAAGGACAACCCCACCGGATTCTATTCACGTCCTAAAGTGCTCGAACGCCTACATAAGGTGATGAGTAATTTTCAATAACCCATTAAATCCCTATCAATTATGAAGAAACTGATGATGGTAGCTATGGCCGTAATCGTAGCATGCAGTGTTTCGTTTGCTCAGACCACTGACTACAAACAGATTCAGAAAGAGCGTTACGAACTCAAGAAAATGTCTAAGAAAGAGCTCAATGAGAAGAGCAGTAAAGCCGCTCGTAAAGAGGCTAAACGCTTGGCTAAGGAAGGTTGGCAGGTTAATCCGGGTATGCTGCCCATGGAGAAACAGCTCGACCGCGCTTTCCAAATGCAAATGGAGTATGACGAGGACCTCTTCCCCAAATATATCATGGGCGAAGCTAAATCTATCGGTGAGAGCTATGATGCCGCTAAGACCGCTGCTCTCAGCTTAGCTATTACCAACCTCGCCGGCCAGATTCAGACCGAGGTAACCGCTTTGGTAGAGAATACGGTAGCTAATAAACAACTCTCGCCCAACGAGGCTGCTTCTATCGTTGAGTCTATCCAAGCCAGCAAGAACCTCATCTCGCAGTCTATCGGCCGCACCATTCCCGTGATGGAGTGCTTCCGTACCATTAAGAAAACCGGCAACACCGAGGTTCAGGTACGTATTGCTTACAACGCAGAGATGGCTAAGGCTGCTGCTAAGAAAGCCGTTCGTGAGGAGCTGGAGAAGAAAGGTCAGAATCTCCACGACCAACTCGACAAGGCTCTCGGCCTCTAATCCTATCCTACAAGTATTTGCGCTATGAAACGCTTGCTTGTTATCTTATCGGCCCTGCTGCCTTTGCTGGCAGCAGGTGCCTCTGATAAGGTAGTAGAACGCTCGCAACGCCGCACACCCGACTGGCTCGGTGGTATGCAGGAGGGGTACATCATCGTATCTTCCGATGCTGCTACCTTGGACGTGGCCCAGGAAAAAGCTATGACCAAAGTGCGCGAGCAGGTGCTGTCCGCTATTGCTACTACCGTGCGTACTTCTACTACTATCACACTGCGCGAGGTGACCGATAATGGTGTCATCAACTCCCATCGCGAATTGAATACTTCGCTGTCCTTAGAGGCGGCTGATATCCCCTATTTGGCCAATATATCGCCTTCACACGCTGAAGCATACTATTGGACTAAGATTCGCCGCAAGGATAAATCTACCTATTATACCTATTACGTTAAATATCCTCTCTCTACCTCGCAGTTGCGTCTGTTGGTAGAGGAATACGAGGGTCGTCAGAAGGCGCTCAACGACTCGTTGCAGGCTTTTGCGGCTACGGATATGGCCGTCTATACCGACCTGGACGATATGTTGGCACGGCTCAATCAACTCAAACTCTTCTCCGCTTCGTTGCGCGAAGATGACGGACGCCGTGATATATGCCGTTCGGTGCGCTTGGCGTATGAGCGTATGCTGTTCAATAACTTGCATGCAGGGGTCTTAGAGACAACGCGCGACTCCTCGCGTGTGGCACTTTTCTATGGCGACCACCAACTCACCTGCCATCTGCAACCTAAGGTGAAAACCAACTGCCTTACGGCTGTGCAGACCCAAAACGAAGGAAATGCTTACCTCGTAACCTATGATTTCTCTACCGGTTGCTACGATGACGAGCAAAACTGGTTGGATATCACCTATACTGTGCTGGGAAAACATTTCTCAGCGCGGAGTTACGTTAAATAACTTTGTCAACAATCTTAATTAACAATAAACAAACAACCATTTTAATCTATGTTATTTGTATGAAAAAACTATCTATCGTCTTGATGGCTGTAGCTATGATGGCTGCGATGCCCGCTAATGCTAAAGTAACTAAAGAGTATCAACGCCCGTCGCTGCACATGGTGCTGCTTAACACCGACGAACCTACCTCTGAAGCCGTTGCTGATTTGCTGCCCGTAGTAAATGATTCGTGGACGGACTATGAGTTCCCGCATCTCTACAACCAATTTACTATTCCTACCGCTGTTGTAGACGGTGGTAAACCCAAAGGTAATATGGTTGAGTTGATTACACGCTATGGCGATGCCGAAAAACTCAAAACGATGACTATGGAAGAGATTACCGAGCTCCAATCGCTCATGGCCGGTAAGCAGTATAACGCTGATTTGCAGGCTCGTTGCGACTCGATGGCTAACGAGGTAGCTCACCAACTCATCGCTCGCTGGTTCAATATTACTCCCGATGGTAAGTACGACTGCGACACTATCTTCTACTACGCTTGCTATAGCGCACAACAGGTGGCTGCTGCTGATGCTGCTGCCAATACGGAGATGGGGGCTCAGCTCACTCTCTTCAACGAACTGATGGAGCCCACTATTGCCAATACCTATGTATCGTTCTCTAAACTGGCTTACTATGACAACGAGCCTATCGCTGCTTTCGTTCGCGACTTGGCTATCGCTGCTGGCTTTATCGCTGACCAGGCCGGTGCCGGTGGTTATGCTTCTTTGGCTGCAACTGCGGCTGCTAAGATAGCTTACGAGGCTACTAAGAACGGTTATAGCGCTTATACTACCACCTTGCTCTATCGTCTCGCTTGGAACGACAGCATCTATAATGAGTTCTCGAAAGTGCTCAAACCCACAGATGAATCCAATCCTTGGACCGGTACAGTAGATATGGCTGCCTTCAACGCTATGAATTTCAATCTCGAGCTCATGGGTATTGACCGCTGCAACACCGTTACCTTCCCCAAGAAAGACCAAGACGATGTACAACTCACTCGTCGTGCCGTTCATGCTAATATCAACAAACAACTCGTTCGCCTGCAGAATAAATACGAGGAGTTCAAACCTATGGTGCCCATCCTCGACAAACAGGCTAAGTTCCTCATCGCTGATATGGGAACCAAGGAGAGCGTAAAGGAAGGCGAGACCTTCAACGTTATCCAAGGTAAGACCAATGCTAACGGCGTTACCAAATATTCGGTTATCGGCCAGGTAAAGGTTCAGAAGAAAGGCGTTTGGGACAACGAGGTTAACATGGCCGAGCAGGCTGATAACGCTGCTTTCGAAGGCGGTGCTATGGAAATCCAGGGTACCAAATTGGCTGGCCCCGGTCTCAAGATGGCTGAAGTAGGCATGTTCGTTAAGCGCGCACGTGCTAAGAAACAATAATCACCAATCTATCTGTCTATGAAACGTTTATCGATTTGCTTACTCCTCCTGATGGCTGCCTTTGCGGTTACGCCCGTGATGGCCGGTGCTCAGAAGAAAGCAGATAAGGCAACCGCACAATGGCGTTATGACATAGAGCCTGCGGGTGATAATGCTCGTCAGGGAACGGCGATGATTAAGGTCTGGAGCTATTCTAAGAAAGATAAGATAGCTATCAACCAGGCTGCTAAGAACGCTATTCATGGAGTGCTCTTCAAAGGCTACGGCTCGACAAAACCTATGGTCGATGCCGCAACCGCTGAGCAGAACAAGGCTTTCTTCGACTCCTTCTTCCAAGAGGGTGGAGGATTCCGCCAGTATGTGCAGTTCACCAATAATGGTGCCGTTAAACCTACCGACCGTATCAAGATCGGTAAGGAGTGGAAAATAGGACTGGTCGTTGTTGTTAGCAAGGACCAGCTGCGTAAGGACTTAGAGGCTAAGGGCATTCTCAAGAAATTGGGTTATATGTTCTGATGCCCGTAATTCGTAAATCGTAAGAGTATGAAGAAAGTATTAACTATCGCGTTTGCCATCGTTTGCAGCGTGATGATGATGGCTCAGGGGCAACATGCTACCAAACCCACTATCATGGTCGTGCCCAGCGACAACTGGTGTCTGCGTTTCGGTTATACCCAAACCTATGACAACCAGGGTCAGGAAGTGGTCGTCAGCGATTATGCTAAGGCTCTGCGTGAAGATACGCGTCTGAGCATGGCTATCCATAAGATTGAGGAACTGATGACCGACCGTGGTTTCCCGCTCAAGAATATGGAGCAGGTGCTCAAGAACCTCTCGTCGCAATCGGCTGAGGACGCTATGCTCACCTCTAAGACAGGTGCTGCCGTAGCCGAGAGCCCTATCGACAAACTTAAGAAAACCGCTAAGGCCGATATCATTATCTACCTTAACTGGAAAGCTATTGTCATGGGTGCTAAGGTTAATGTGCACTACGATATGGCGGCTATCGATGTCTACACAGGCAATAACGTAGCTACCTCACAGGGTGCATCTACTCCCCAGACGGGTGATGAGATATCTATCCTTCAGCAGTGCGCCAATAACAATATCGGTCCCTTCGTTGACCAACTGTCCGCTTTCTTTGAGGATATGATGGTCAAGGGGCGTCAGATCAGCGTCCGCATCAAAGCGTGGGACGACTTTGAGGACGGCCTGGAGGCTGAATACGATGGCAAAGAACTGAGCGAGATTATCGAAGGCTGGATGACCGACAACTGTGTGGAAGGTCGTAATCACCTGAGCGATGCTACAGAAAATATGATGTACTTCGACGAGGTGCGTATTCCTCTCTTCGACGAGAGCGGTCGCGCTACCGATGCTCGCAAATGGGTGAACAACCTGCGTAAGTACCTCAAGAGCACCTACGATATCGAGGCTAAGCTGATGATGCAGGGGCTTGGACAAGCACAACTGGTAATAGGAGGAAAGTAAAATGAAACGACTGACTTTATTCGCATTATCCCTCATCGCCCTGACTGGTGTTTGGGCGCAGCAGGAGGCTAAAGTTGAACGCATGGACGACCGTCAGCGCATTGCTTTGACGGCGGTAGTTCTGGATGACCAGATACCTGCGGCTGCTGCTAAACAGTTGGTTAATAAGATGTCGCAGATAGCTACTAAGAGCGGTTGCTCGGCTACCTCCAACTCGCGTTTTATTATCACCTGTACCGCTGATGTCCTCACTAAGGATATCACGCCTACGGCTCCTCCTATGCATGCTTATACGCTCAACCTGACGTTCTTTATCGGTGACGGTGTCGAGGGACGCTTGTTCTCGTCCACCAATATCGAGGCTAAGGGAGTAGGTGAGACGCCCGACAAGGCGTATATCGCTGCCCTGAAGAACATGCGCATCAACGACCCGACGTTCAAGGCTTTTGTTGATAAAGGCAAGACGCGTATCATCGAGTACTATAATACCCAGTGCGACATGATTATGGCGGAGGCCAAAGCTAAGATGGCTCGTCAGGAGTATACCGATGCTATCGCTCAACTGACCGCTGTACCTTCCGTATGCGAAGAATGCTACAATAAGGCATTGGATGCCAGCGTCGAGGTCTATAAAGCTTGGCGCGAGAACTTCTGCCAGATGGCGCTCACTAAGGCTAAAGCTGCGTGGGCCAATCGCGACAGTAAGGCTGCTGCAGAAGCCTTAGCTGACGTACCTGCGGATGCCGACTGCGCCGCCGATGTGGACAAACTCCGTAAGGAGATTTCCGGCACCTTGGAGGCTAAGGAGAAACAGGAGTGGGAACTCAAGCAGCAACAATACGAAGCTGAGCAGATGGCGCGCGAACAGCGTATGGAACAGGCTGAGCGTGCTGCTACCAATGCGGTAGCAACAGCTACCGCTGCTCCGGCTAAGAAAGAACGCGCTAAATCGCTTGAAGCACTCAAAGAGGTTAGCTCCAAACAAGCACCACAACCTGAATATGAGGTAAAGGAGATAAAAGGTAAGTGGTTCCAATAATTCCCGCTTACAGATAGAAATCTCTGGTCAATTCGGCGTACTCTTCACTGCGTGGGGAGTGCGCCGATTCGATATACAGTGTCTCCGCTGTCGGCATCGTCTCGCTTGCGCCCTTACGCAGTGCTATTAAGATACGCTTGGCGGGTTTGCCGGGTTTGCTATGCACGCGTGTCAGACGGGTGGGGGAGAGACCCTCGGCGCGAGCCAAAGCGATAACTTGCGTTTCCGCTTCGGCAGGCAGGATAAGCGCCAGCACGCCTTGTGGCTGCAGCAATCGTGCAGCGGAAGCTATCAATACTTCGTACGACAATGTATCCGTGTGTCGTGCCGTTTGACGACCCGGGTCGGGATTCTTCAGTGAATCGACAAAGTAGGGAGGATTACTGATAATCAGGTCATAAGTAGCACTCTGCTCTGCCGACCATTCTTGCACAGATATATGTCTTCCTGTCAATCGCTCTGCCCAGGGCGAGAGGCGGAAGTTGTCCTGCGACTGCTTGACCGCTTCGGCATCTATGTCGATGGCGTCGATATGTGCCTCGGGGGAACGCTGCGCCGCTATCAGGGCTATCACGCCGCTCCCTGTTCCAATATCCAGTATCTTGCGTGCTGCGCCTATAGGACACCAACAGCCTAATAAGACGGCATCGGTGCCCACCTTCATCGCACAGCGGTCGTCCGCTACAGTGAATTGTCGGAAACGAAAAGACATGCGTGCTCGTGATGATGATGGTCGTGGTCGTGATGCAGCAGGTGGATACCTAAGTAGATACCGTAGCCGATAAACAGCACGGCGCAGCAGTAGCGGAACCAATGCTCAAAGCGCTGCAACTTATCCGTCAGCGACTGAGCCGTTATAGCGCTGTAACTGATAGCCCAGGCTAAGAGCATAATAGGCAGTCCTGTGCCCAAACCGAAGACTACCGGCAGTACCCAGTTCCAAGTCTGCGGCAGCGTCATCGCCATCTCAATCATCGTGAAGAAATATACCAAACGGTGCGGGCAGAAGGCGATAGCGAAGAATATGCCTAACATAAACGCCCATAGCCAAGACGAGTTGTCGTCTACGTTCTGCAGCCATTTACCTATGCCGTGGTCGTGGTTATGATGCATATGACCGGCAAAGAGCAGGAACACACCACATACGAGCATAAAGATACACAGTAGCGGCTCGCCCCATTCTTGCGTCAGGTGATGGATATGCTCCGTGCGCGCACCCATGATAAAAGGTATACTGAGCAGCACATAGGTCACCAACTTACCCAATACGAACATCAGTCCTGTCGTCAGCACGCGCCGACGGTTCTGCAATTCGCGGTCTATATAGCCGATGGCGGCGATGGAGGTAAAGAGGGTGCACGGGTCCAATATCATCAGGAAGCCCAGTACCAAGGCGGTGCAAATAGAGAGCATAATTTCCGTTCTTGAGTGATTTTTTTATTAAAAAGTTTGCAAAGGTACAAAATTTGTTGTAACTTTGCAAGCGAAATGAGAAATATTTGCAAAATATTGCTTTTTTCTTTGCTTCTGACGGCTTGTCACGCCTCTGGGAATAAGGCCTCGCTGGAGCGCAAAGCCGAGGTGCTGACGGCGGATATGGAGCGGGCTATCGCTTCGGGCAATATGGATTCGATTTGGCAGGCAGCGCAGCAGGACGAACGCGTGCTCTTCTTCGTCTTTGACGACAGTGGCCTGGTCTTTTGGTCGGATAATGCCCTCTCGGCGGACTATGTACCTATCGAGCGTTTCGATGCCTGGCAGGACCTCTCGTTCGGTAATGCCGATTGCCGTATCCGATGGACACGCTGCGGAGCGTATAATATATTGACTGTTATACCGTTAGAATGGCATATCCGAGCGCGCGAGGAGATAGGACATAGTTTCTCGTACTTGCCGCTCAGTAGGGCTGAAGATACCGATAAATGGTGGGAAGCTTCTCATGCTCGTGCCCGCGTGTTCCAAATGATTTTTATCGCCCTCTTCATCGTCTTGGCCGTTATCGCCGTATGGATGTTGGTGGCCGGGCGAGGCTTTAAGAATATGCGCCTCAGTTACAAGTTCCAACTGCTCTTCACCCTCTTGGTGCTCTTCGGTTTCGGTTTTGTCTTCTGGGGCTCTATCTACTATGTCCATCACCATTATCGTCAGCAGCAGCGCGAACGCTTGCAAGAGCGTTGTCGCTATGCGCAGGCCTCGCTGCAGAACCTCTACTACTGGGATTTCATGCTCTCCTCCTCGTCCTCGGCGGGCTTGAATGTGGACTTGCGCGACCTGGCCTATGCTTTCCAAACCGATATACACGTCTTCGATATGAACGGCCGTCTGGTCGGCAGTTCGACGCCCCAGTTGTTCGAGAAAGGCTTACTCAGTCAGCATATGGCGCCGGAGGTCTTCTTCTCCGACGAGGGAACACAGATCATGGACGAGCACTTGGGCGATGTACATTATATTGCGGCCTATACCGAGTTCTACAACGGAAGCAATGTCCAGATAGGCTATATCGCTATGCCCTCGTTTATCTCGTCTGACGAGATGGCGCGTGAGGTGGACAGTTACCTGGCGCGTCTGTTGCCGGCTTACCTCATTGTTATCATCCTGGCCTTGCTGCTCTCTTTCTTGCTTTCGCGCCACCTGATAGCACCTCTGTCTACCGTCAGCGAGCGCATGCGCGACTTGGCGTTGGGAGGCAAGAGCAACCGTATCGAATATCCGTACAACGATGAGATAGGTGAACTCGTCCGCCGTTATAACGATATGGTGGACGAATTGGAGCGCTTCACTCGCCGTCTGGCACGCAGCGAACGTGAAGGAGCCTGGCGTACCATGGCGCGGCAGATAGCGCACGAGATTAATAACCCGCTCACGCCTATGAAACTCACCCTCCAGCAGCTCCAGCGCATCAAAGGCTCAGAGCGCTTCCAGGAACAGTTTGACCGAGCGGCCACTATGCTTGTCGAGCAGATAGATACGCTCAGCCGTATTGCTACCTCCTTCTCTTCGTTCGCCAAACTGCCGGAGGTGCAAGTCAGCGAAGTGGATGTAGCCGAAAAACTCAGCCAGGCTGTCAGCCTGCAGCAGAACAATACCTATAACATCCCGGTACGTTATGTGGGACCCGACAGCGGAATTATCGTAGAGGCCGATAGGGAACAGATAGGGCAGGTATTCACCAATATCCTCAAGAACGCCCTGCAGGCCCTCGAGGACCGCAAGAACGGCGATATCATCGTTATCCTCAAGCAAGCCGACGACCAGTGGTGCGAGATTTCTATTTCCGACAACGGACCCGGCATACCGGAAGATATACGGCCTAAGATTTTTATGCCTAACTTCACTACTAAGTCTACCGGTACGGGATTGGGATTGGCTATATCCAAAAATATTGTCGAAGGCTCAGACGGTAAAATACGCGTCGAAACCTCCGACAAAGGAACTACATTCTATATCTATCTGCGCCTACCCTCTAAACACTAATCACTTATCGTGCTTATGCTCGTATAGTGCTTCTTCTACGTTGATGATATAGTCGCCCATCTTCTCCAACTCCAGGATGATATCCATATAGTTGACGCCTACGGAGTATTCGTATTCGTGCTCTGTGATGGCTTGCATATTCTGGATCTTGAGTTCATCGCGGAAGTTATTGATTTCGTTCTCTATATTGGTCATCTCGTAGAACTCTTCCTCGCTGATGTTTATCTTCTCCAGAGCTTGAACCATCTTGCCCTCGGCTGAAGTCAGCAGATACAGCATCATCTCTACATTCTTGTTTTGCGTATCGGTATATTTAATCTTGTCGTCATGTTTATGACGGATAAAGCGCGACATATTGTAGTTGGCATCGCCTACCGACTCCAATTCGCTCACTATACGAAGCATCTTGTGCACCTCGTGTTTCGATTGGTCGGACAACCTACCGTCGGCTACTTGGTTCAGGTACTGCGCTATCTCATATTCCATTCGGTCACATATACCTTCGTATTTCTCTATGCGCGAGTAGGTCTGAGTAAATTCGGTGTTGTCTTGGGTGTTGTATAACTCGTGCACCATTGCTATCATGCGCTGCGTGCGCACACCGAAGACATGTACTTCTTTCCATGCTTGCAGGATGGACAACTCGGATGTGGACATCAATCCGCCCGAAATAAACTTCAGTTGGCTGTCGGTATCTTTTTGTTCGGGCTTCGACGGCAGTATAGCTATTACCAAGCGCTCCAACAGCGGTACAAAGCCGATGAGTACACAGGTGTTCAGTACGTTGAACGAGGTGTGGAAGGTAGCCAGAATGGCGTTCAACTTATCGGGAGATACATCGCTGGCTATGCCCGGCTCAAAGTCTACTCCCCATAAGGCGCATACGCCCCCTACGAACCAGCGGAAGACGCACAGCACCCATATCACGCCGAACAGGTTAAACACCAAGTGCGCCATCGCGGCACGTCTGGCTTGTACCGAGGCCGACAGGGCTACTATGTTCGAGGTTATCGTCGTTCCTATGTTCTCGCCCAAGACCAACGATATACCCATGTCGATGGGCAGCACGTGCGTCGAGCATAGCGTCATCGTGATGGCCATGATAGCTGCCGAACTCTGGACGGCAAAGGTCAGCACACCGCCTACCAGTAGGTACAGGAAATAACTCCCGTAGCCCCAACTGGAAGTTGCCTCAAAGAAGTTCTTCACAGGAGCCATCTGATCCAGGTGCATCTCGGTGGCGTTAATCTTCAGTGTCGTCAATCCCATCAGCAACAGACTCAGACCCATCAGAAAATCACCTAAGTTGGCATTCTTTTTTGTATAGATGAGGGCTACAGCCAAGACAATAGCCGTATAGACGACCAGGCGTAAGTCAAACGAACCGCCACCTAATACCATGATCCAGGCGGTGAACGTCGTTCCTATGTTGGCACCCATGATAACGGATATCGCCTGCGCCAGACTCAAGATACTTGCGGATACAAAGCTCACCGTCATCACCGTGGTGGCTGTGGACGACTGTACCGCGGCGGTGATGAATGCACCCGACAACACGCCCGTGAAACGGTTGGTCGTCATCGTGCCCAATACGTTACTCAACGTACTTCCGGCCATCTTTTGCAGGCCTTCCGACATCACTTTCAGGCCGTACATCAGCATCGCCACCGACCCGATAAGCGTAATAATCTGTAATGCTAATTGCATAGAGATAGAGACATTAATCAAATTCGGATGCAAAATTACTACAAAATAATCAAATTTGCAAGAATTTGCGTCAAAAAATCAACTATGCTCGCATAAATTGAGATTTTGACGCAAAAGATTGCAGTTTGCACGTGAGTGCGAACGTAAATTCGGAGGGAACCCACCCGGAGTTTGTGCAGCAAACGCAGGGAAGGGGCGTGCCGAAATTACACAAATTGAGTAGTTGTTGACGTGTTTTTTAATATTTTTGCCGCTGCAGAATGAAATTCTGCGATTATGGTTGGTAGAGGTACAACACATACGCCCAATGCACGCATAACTTTGTGCATGCACCGCAACGACTCTTCAACAAGACTCCAATGGTTGCTCAATGGATACTGAAAGGGTGCTCAATGGTTGCTGAATGCAACCTGAGCACCCTTTCACTCTTCTTTCATGCTTCTATGGCACTATGGGCTCACCATTCTTGAGCATGATACTTACATGGTGACGGACAAAATCTACTAATCTTCCCTGAATAGGTTTCCTATATCGTATCGCCTTGCGTACCGCCTTATCATATATCGCTTGCCACGCGGCACGACGCTCTGGATTGTGCAATATCGCACTACTCTCTGCTATATAATTCCCAAAACTCTTACAACTCGGCAGAGCGGCTTTCGTTTTCTTGGTCTTTTTACTCAACTTCGGCTTATTACATACGGATGCCCATTCTCCATTTCCTGGAATGGAACGAGCATAATGCTGCCCGTCAATTCCGCCTTGCGCATCGTTAATCAAAAGTGCCCATTTAACTTTCATAGTTTTTCTTCTTTCAAAATTCTGTGCAAAGGTACAAAAAATATTTGATATATGCAAATTTTCAGGGAATGAAAAATTATCAAAATGCAAGAAAATGAGTTTTTTGCGTGCATAAGTGCTTGATTTGGTCAAGAAGTACGAAAGATGAAAAATGTATACGAAAATGTAACGAATATTTGGATATGTGGAAAAAATGTAGTAATTTTGCACCATGATTCCGAGAGGGAAGGGTTATAGGATATTGGTCGTGGCGGTGATGACGCTGTGGTTATCATCGTTGCAGGAGGTGTGTGCCGGCACTCTAATGCCATGGAGCGAGGCGAGGGAGGTGGTACGTGAAGCCTATCGGATGCACGGGGAGGGGAAAGCATATGAGGATAGTGTAAGCTTGGCGCAAGCATTTACAGAACTGAATAAATGGAAGTATCTCTTCCCGACCGACTTTGTGCGCGCCAGCTATTACTACGGTCGGTGGCTGAGAGAACACGAACATCCCGTCCTCTCAATGCAGGTATTATTAGATGCCACCCACGTACGAACCAAGGATTATATCATTCTCGGGCGTGTGTACAGCAACATAGGAACGATGTGTCGCATGGCTAATTGTTACGATTTAGCGTACGAAATCTTTCAACGTTCTAACGCATGTTTCATGCAGGCAGGAGACTCGACTTTATATTATTATGGATTGAATAATTTGGCCGTAGTAAAAGCTGTAGCACGTGACAAAAGAGGCTCTGACAGTATTATTGCCATCATCCGTTCGAAGTGTAACAATCAAGCTGTTCTTACTAAGACACTGGAGACAAAAGCCACCGGTTGTTTACGGGCACAATTATATGATTCTGCCCGCTATTATGCCGCAGAATTTTACAGAAAGGGTTATCATGAACCGAATGGTATCATGTTACAAGCTCAAGCATATTCACACTTACAACAACACGATTCAGCAACCTATTATGCTAATCGGATATTAGAAATCTCAGACCAATTATTCAGCCGTAATAACGCGCTCTATATCCTTACTCAAGAAGACAACACCCGAGATAAGACTGCCATTCGTCAAGCTGCAGCTGACAGATCAGACGTACAAAAACAAATAGCCATCCGCCATGGCCAACTATCCCAAGCAGTACAACTATTACAAGAGGATATTGAACGTAGGCCCAACCTGGGGTGGTTGTATGCAATTATAGGAACTATTTTGTTCGTATCTACCGGACTCAGTATCTATATCGTTAATCGCAAGCGGAAGAATGCATTATTGGCCCAGCAAATTAAAAGGCAAAGACAAGAGCAAAAGGACTTATATGCCGTACGGGTGGCGCACATAGAACAGGAGTGTCTGTTATTAGGGCAACTGCAAGATTTGTATGAAGGATTAAGTTGGCGAAACTATGAACAGATGTGCACGATAGTGAATAGTCGGCTGTATAACATCGTGGACAAGTTGATGCCCCTTCATCTGTCTGAAAGAGAAGTGCGTTTATGCATTTTAGAGTTGTTAAATTACTCGAACGCACAGATGGCAATATATCTCACATACGCACAAAGCGGAATAGGTAAACTGAAAAACACGACCGCGAAGAAGTTAGGAACAGACGGGCGCAATATGCGCACATTCCTTATCTCATACATCGCAAAATAGGCAAATTTACAGGCGTTGGATGAAAATTCCCACTTTGTAAAAATTTAATGCACTCATTATCTGGCATTTGCATTTTTAAAATTCCCACTTTTATTTTTGGTCACACCAATATTTTGTTGTAATTTTGCATCGTGAAACAAATCAAAAATTTACGATTATGAAAGCCAAACTATTTCTTTTACTCTTCGCTTGCGCGGCCTTGATGGCATGCGAGAAGAATAGTTCCAAAGAAGAATCCTTTGCATGGCCAGCACGGGAGATTGTCGTTCCTCGTGCGACCATGGTGGTGGTGAAGTTCGCTGAGCCAACACAACAAAACAATGTGATAGTAGGTGATAGAGTGTTAAGTTATGATACCAATTGTGGTAGTTATGACGGAAGTTGTTTTGAATATGATGAAGAAGGTAATTTATACCTGTTATCGGGAGTAGACTTCAATTCTCCATATGATCCTAATAATCATAATCAATCTTTGATGGAAGATACTTTATTGGCTAAAACCGTTACCTTTTGGGAGGATAAAATTCATTTACGCAACGTCCAACCTTATATTCCTATAACTGATGGATATGTCTTAGTCGATTGGAGATGGGCGGACATATTGCCCATTAGCACTTTTCGTTCTTGGATTTGGCGTCCCACGGATAAATTAAATCGAATTCAAAATCATTGCTTCTTGACCAATTTATCATGGGGCGAGTTAGAGGATGTGCGCCAAGGTTGGCAGCGAAACGAGCCCCTTCAACCGTTGAACATAGAGGAGATGTGGTATATATCTTATTACGACGTGGATAAGTATTGTGGTCGTAATCCGGATTTGAATAATGGTTTATATGGGTGGGGATTAACTCTATCGCTTGCCTTATATTACAATGAATATTATCCCGAATACCTCACACCATATATGTCTTACTGCCAAAAAGAGCAGGAACAGTACCGTCAACTACTCGTGAACATTATTAAGGATAACGCTTTACAAAAAATTGGACTATGATGGGCAAAAAGATACATTTTTTTATATTGTTTGTTTATTTGTTTCCCCTCATTGTTGGAGCGCAATCTGTTTCTCCCGATTTAGCAATGAGAGTGGCAACTGCCTTTCTAGCTAATATGAAGGTCGACAACAGCAATCGCGAATCTCATCGTGTATTGGTAGAAACTATTGGCAATCAGGCTGAACGTCCAACATTATATGCTATTTCTATGGATAGTATGTGGGTATTGATTGCTGGTGACCAACAAATCTATCCTATTTTAGCATACTCAGACGAAAACAGCGGAAGGTTTCCACTTGATGATGAGACACCCCCATCTATGCACATTATGCTGGCTTGGTATCATCAGCAAATTCAGTCTATCATAGACGGTCAGTACACCCGAAATCAGAATGCTGAATGGCAAAAATATCTTGCAAAATCAGAAGAAGCTCTTACTAATGGAAATAGATCTGCTGTGGTTGCTCCCTTACTAACTCGTAATGGAAATGAAAATCAATGGGGGCAATCTCAAAATAATGAAGAGTATTCATTATTCAACCCAATTGACACAAATAAAGTTTACAATAAATTTTGTCCTCCGGGGACTTCTTGTTCACATACTATTGCTGGGTGTGACGCTACGGCAATGTCACAAGTGATGTGGTATTGGATGTGGCCAGATATGGCTGCCGTACAAAATGACAATCACATATCGTTATTACGACATTATTCTTGGGACAACATGCCTTATGCATTATACAATAGCACAAATCTTTCTGCCGTAAATATGGTCGCTACTTTGTTACATGATGCCGGCGTAGGAATAAGCACCACTTATGGGTGTTCGGGCTCTTCCGCCATTCCACAGAATATCCCAATAGTGATGGAAACAATATTTGGGTATAATGAACCCGACATGATATATCGAGAAGACTATAATGAGAATGATTGGATAGAAATACTACGAGATGAGTTAGATAATGGGCAACCTATTATTTATTCAGGATGGGATGAGCCAAGTAGTGAGGGGCATACATTTGTAATAGATGGCTATGATACTAATGGAAAATTTCACGCGAATTTTGGTTGGAGAGGTTCTGGGAATGGATATTATATGTTAAATGCATTAAGTTATGGCAGCTATACTTTTAGTGTTAATCAAAATGCAATAATAGGAATTACTCCCAATTATTGTTTCCCGATTACCATTCCACCATTACCTCTATGGAACGAAAATTTTTCGATTCAACATTCAGGCGGAATCACCATCCACAATCGCACGATTGGCAATAACTTACAAGGCTCTATTGTTTCTGGAACGTATATCCGACTGAAGAATGGAGTGCATATACAAGCCGGAGCCAATGTGCACCTTGCTATACAAAATTCAGGATGTGGAGGAAATAATTCTGGCACTAATAATCTTCCGTCCAGGCACCTCCTTTTAGATTCATCTGATAATAGTAGTTCTTCGGAGGACGTGACATCAGAATTATTACAGGTTGTTTACAATCCGACAAACAAGATGATTCGTATCTTGAACGGAGAAGAAATTTCTATGATTAATATTTACAGCATTAGTGGGCAACATATATTTTCAGCCAAACGAAAAGATATAAACATTTCGACTCTCCCTAGTGGTGTATATATTGTACATGTACAAACGGTAACAGGAGAAAGATTGGTCGAAAGAATTGTGCATATGTGATAGGCGTTGTTATGCAATTGTATATTTCATAAGGAATATGGGAATGATACCGAAAATAGTAATCCCATAAGGGAATAACCTAAATATTAACCTTTAAACAATTAAACTTTATGAAAAAACTATTATTTGTATTAACACTAAGCCTTTGGATCGGCACATTACAGGCTGCCATTAGTCAAAAGGAAGCCTTTAAGATTGCAGAAAAGTTTGCTCGTGACACTACTGACGAGATAATGGTTACCAATAACCTTTATAATGAAGGAGATAGTATTGCAATATGGGAGGGACAAATTACTTGTCCATTCAAAAAAGCATGGTGCGTATTTATCGATTTTCAACCTCTGCATGATTGGTACCATGATTGCGCTTATATTTTTGTTGACGCGCAAAATGGAGAAACGAAACAAGTAATTCGGCATACGCCGCCTATTGCAGTTACCAAACAATGGACAAGATATCGCATATATGTTTTGCCGGAAACTTTGCAAAAGCAGCACAAATCGTTACTGATGGAACACTTGGCAAAACAAAAAGACAGCACAAAACAACAAGAGAAAGAAAAAATACAAGTTCGGCAAAACATCAGAAATGAGAACTCTCATTTGTATGCTATAATTATCAATTGCAATGGAGACGGATATGATTTTTATGAGCGTTTTTGGAATGATTGTGCAAATGTATATAGGACATTGCGTGAACATAATTACCCCAGGGGAAATATTTACGTGGCGATGTCTAATGGTGGCGTACATTTAAACAACGGCAATATTTCATCTTTGACTGATACGGATTTTGATGAAGATGGATACGACGACGTTACACATGAAGCGACTAGTATTGGTATAACGCAGCTTTTTACAGAGATAAATGAAGTACTCACAGCTCACGATACGGTCTTTATTTACATTACAGGACAAGGAGGAATTAGTCTTGATGGACATGATTGCAGTTCCGCCAGTTTATTACAATCTATAATGTGGCCAGATGGCTATTTATCAAACAAGATTTCCCTATTAAATGCCCAGACATTGAATGTCGTCTTACAGCGTTCATCAAGTGATTGTTTAGCGGGAAATATATCAAAAGAAATACAAAGGAAGAACCATGAAACTGGACCTCATCACAATTACGTCCTATCATCATGCAATATGTTTAGTTCTGTGGCGGCCACAAATTATCAAATTAGCGAATACACTTACCATTGGCTATCTGCCATTAATCAAATGACACCTGACGATGTTCCATGCATAAGTGATTCCAATGGAGATGGTTTTGTAACGATGGACGAAGTTCAAGACTATATAGAGTTCTTCGATTCGTATTATTCCCAGGAAAGCTCGCCATACTGTTTACGATATGATTTGTCACTCAACCAAACTCTGAATAACGAGCAATGTGTATATGTGGACTTATATATGCAAGATAATGTCTACGACCTTGGAACCGAGCCAAATACTACAACGCAAATTTCCTATTCTTCCCCTGACATATGGTTAGAGGATGCCACCGGTGCAAGAGTTGATATTCCCATATCGGGAGAAGCATACGACGTATGTGTTAAAGTACGAAATCGTGGAAACACAACAAGTAACGGAGATGAGTTATTACATGTACATTGGACTAAAGCCGTTATTGGAGGAGCTTGGCCTACGTCTTGGATTAACGGTGCCGAATGTGATTGTAATGGTACCACGGTATCTATTGGAGGAGAAATTACCTCACAAAATGGCTATGTATTACCTCCTATTCAAGCAGGAGGAGAATATGTTGCACGTATTCCATGGATAACTCCGGTTAATAGTACATATACAAATTGTTCTGAGTTTGCAGAAAATAATGGGGAACTATGGCACTATTGTTTATTAGCCAGATTATATGACGAACATGAATCGCCGGGCGAAGAATTGACACCAGAACCAATGAGCACTTTTGTGCTCAACTCTAATAACGTAGTTTCACGTAATGTCACCATCATGAGTAACATGTTGGAAAATAACATATTAACGTCCGTTGTGGGAGTCGTAGCACCAAATAATGGAATTTTTGATATAGAAGGACGATTGGCACAATGTTCTTATGACTTAAATAATTCGGATGTTGTAATATACCTAACATTAAGTGATAACTTATTTAATACATGGAATGGCGATGGATCCGGATTTATCAATCTTGGTAATGGTTGTATGCTGCTTACAGAAGAGTATGCAGTTCTAAGAAACTTCAATTTGGATTCCACGCAAATGTATTCTGTTCAGTTAGATGTAGAATTTAATACACAGCCTATATACGAGTTAATATATAATCTTACTTTAACAGATACGATTGGAAGGGCACTGGGCGGAGAACAATTTCAAGAAACAGAAGATAGTTGGGAAACATGGTATGCCCCCAGGCGCATACATACTGATAAAGAACTGCCGTTAGCCGCGATATCCATTTCTCCGAATCCGGCACGAGACATTGTAAGGATACTTTCTAATGAGAAAGCACAACAAGTAATCTTGTTCAACGCCATAGGACAAATTGTAATGCAGAAAAATAATGTCTCTACTGTTGATGTTTCTACACTGCCTAATGGTGTTTACATGATGCAGGTAAAAACAGAAACAACCACTCAAAAAACTAAATTAATTAAAAATAGTGGTATATGATTTGACACAATTGCATAGGCAGAAAGAAGGATCTGCCTATGCAATCTTTCTCCTAAAAATACACACTTACCAAGTAAAACAAGAAATATATTTGCATATATGCCATTTTTGTTGTATCTTTGCAAACGAATTTCAAAAAACTCTATTGCCTATGGAACATCTTTAATGGTTATTGATTTGCAAAGCCAAGACCTGCAAAGGCGTAAGAGCAGGAATTAAGGATGTTCTATTTATGAAAACATACATATTTAAAGTCGCTACCATTGTAGTGATGCTTGTTGGTATAGTTACAGCTTGCAAAAAGTCTGATGAACCGACCACAAAGAAAGATCTGCCAGAAGCAAAAGCAATAAGCAATTTATTAATAGATGTATGCGGACTTTTACCGGATGAGGCAATAAGCAAAGTGGAGGCAGCAGGGTTTTCACAATATCGTGTAACAAATCTATACGATGACAAAATGAGAATATATTCATTCTGTTATGCCAATACTAAAGTTGATTCGTGTTTGATAAGATTATTAACTAACAATCAACTGGATTCAATAGTAAGATTAGCGACATATCAGTTGATATTAAACAGCGACGATGGCGTTTCTAATACATTAACGACGGATTATTTCCTACAATATAGTGATGTCTTCGCTACATTTAAAATGGAAGGGTGGACCGGATTTATAAAAAATAACGATGAAACCCATTATCAACCAAGTCGAGATGTTTTACTTTCATGCTTAGATACGATATCGACGTATCAGGTTATTGATGAAAAAGCAAGAATTTATCCAAATATGATAAACACCATAGTCGCATATAACATTGTGGCTGCTGTTGCGGGAGAATTTCAGGCAGTAACAGATACCGGTTACTCATTAAGCGTTTATGTAGAAAAATCGAAATAATACACTTAGATATATTCTCTCCCTCTCCGAACCAAGACACGGGATTCGGAGAGGAAGAGGATAAATGTGTAGAAAAATTTGCACAAGTCAGAAAAAAGTTGTACCTTTGCAGCGGAATTATGACAATCTCATGTCAACGTATTCATACATATCGCAGTTGTCTCCGGTTCTTTTTTGGGACATAGATAAAGAACGGATGGATTTAGAAAGGCATTCAGCAGGTCTCATTCAACGTGTGTTAGAGCATGGTACACTGCAAGATTGGCGTCTGACAAGAGACTATTTTGGTATGGATCGTATTGTTGCAGATTGTAAGAGCTTGCGCACCCTGGACCCTATGGCACTTTCGTTTATCTGCGCTATGTCTGACACTAAAAAAGAAGATTATAGATGCTATCACTTCAGACAATCCACCCCGACACTCTGGAACTCTTGAGGTGTCTGGCTTCACAACCGGAGTTAGCTCAAACACGTCTGGTCGGAGGAACCGCCTTGGCTCTTCAATATGGTCATCGCCAATCTATAGATTTGGATTTCTTTGGCGCTTTCTCGGAAGAGATGGAGGACATAATCGCGATGTTGGGAAAAATGGAAAATGTAACCATTACCCATCGCACAAAGAGAATCGTTCAGACAATTATTAATCAGATAAAGGTGGATTTTGTAGATTATAGTCACTATCAATGGATTGATAAACCGATTAACGGTGACGGGTTTATACTTGCCTCTGATAAGGATATAGCGGCTATGAAAGTGAATGCCATCATTGGTCGGGGAACACGAAAAGACTTTATTGATTTATATGTATTACTTGAGCACTATTCCTTATCTGACATTCTAACATTCTACAAGCATAAATATCCTGAGTTCTCCGAATATAGAGCTCTATTAAGTATGACATACTTTGACGATGCCGAAGCACAAGATTTTCCAAGAATGTTTATAGACGCATCGTGGGATAAGATGAAGCAGACAATTATCAAGGCAGTAAAGACCTATCAAGCGTAACTCGGAACAAGGAATAGCAGAAGCACGTCGACAAACACGTCAATAACTAAAACGACCGGCCTATAGAGGTCGGTTGTTTTTCTTATTATGTTTTCTTCTATTACTTTTATTTCTCCTTCTGTTAGTCCGGCTTGTTCCTTTTCTTGCATCAAAAGGAACAACCCATTCCCCTCTACATACAGCTTGTTCCTTTTGTGCGTATTGCAGGGAACAAGGCTAACCCTCTTTATTGCTGAAAAGTTCATTATATAATTCCAGCCCGTTTGCGGTCAGCCGATATGCTTGCTTGGGCTTATTGGGTGTACCCGGGAAGGACATGGTTACATAGCCTTGCGCCATCGATGGCTGCAGATAATTGTAAATGAAATTTCTTCTACTTTGTTGTTTCAATCCCAACTCAGCTACTATTTGGCGGCGAGGTAAGGTTGACGTGCCAATTACTTGCAACAACTTACGCACCCGCAAATCAACATCCTTTCTGATAAAAGGACGGTCGATGCTTTCTGTATCGTTTGCATTTCCGGCTGCCGCAAGATCTAATTGCACATGACACGACTGTAGAACTTCGTTCGCATCCGCACAGTCACTACTTACAAACACTTGATGCCCGGCTTTTTGCAAAGCAGCTGCCACTTCCGAGACGAACTTTTTGTTCTCCCGATTCTCTTTAATAAATATCTTCATGGCCTTCTCCATATGGCTTGTTCCTTTCTTGTGTCAAAAGGAACAAGTTGAATCGGGTGCAAAATTACAAAAAGATTTGCACGTATGCAAATATTTACGGAAGAAATTAAAAATAAAATGCCGGATAGCCCACTAAAACATAAAGAGGCTTTCAGTATGCGCTCGTCAGCATGCGCTTGCTGCAAGACGAACGCGTTCGTAGGGCAGCCGCGATGCTTCCTCTCCGCTCAGAACAAGTTTTATTTGCGTCAAAAAGTCATTTTATACAAGCATAGATGATTTTTTGGGCGCAAATTCTTGCAAATTTGATTATTTTGTAGTAATTTTGCAGCCCCAAAAATGAAGCAAGTATCGTGGACAAGATAATACGTACTTTTGCAATCCTCCTACTGATGCTGCTGACGCTGCCAATCTATGCCGGCGAGGCGGCAGATACAACGGAGCTCCGGTATAGCGAACTCCACGAAGTGGCGGTGAGCGGCGAACGATTAGAAGTGGGCGGAAACGGATATCGGTTGGTGGCGACAATAACCGCCAATGAGGTGCAACAACTGCCCATAAAGACGGTTGCCGACCTATTGCAATATATCCCCGGCATCGACGTACGACAACGCGGAGCGAGTGGCGTACAGATGGACCCTTCGATACGCGGCGGTTCGGCTAAACAGGTCAAAGTGCTCCTCAACGGCATCGACATGACCGACCCGCAGACCGAACACTATTCGATGGATCTGCCCATAGACGCTCTCCTCATCGAACGCATAGAGGTAATACAAGGCTCTAACTATGCCATCGATGCTTTCTCCGGGGCGATAAATATCGTGACGAAGTCTCGATTAGGGATTAGCGATTCTCGATTAGACATTACCGGTCAACTGACGGCCGGGGAGTACGGACTGGTGCATCCGCAGGTGGCGGTCAAGGCACAGCGCCACGAATGGTATATCAACACCTCGGCTTCCTACAACCGCTCCGAAGGCTATATACACAATACCGATTATCAGATAGCTAACGCCTTCGTTCAGACCGGCTACCGAGGACTGGATATCCAACTCGGAGCACAGATGAAAGATGCCGGAGCGAATAGTTTCTATACCACCAAATACCCGGAACAGTTTGATGCTACCCGCACCGCGTTAGCTTCTATCGCCTATCAGCATCGCTGGCATAGCGGATGGGGTATCCGCACACACGCCTACTATCGCGGCCACTACGACCGCTACGAGTTGGTGCGTCACACCCCTCTCAACCGCCATTGGACGCACACCTCCGGCGCACATGTCGAGGGCAGTTGGTCTAACGAGTGGGCCAAGACGACGGTCGGCGTCGACATCCGCGACGAGTATATACGCTCGTCCAATATGGGTAATCACAACCGCGTACAGGTGCGCTACGGTGCCGAACAACGCTTCTACTGGCGCGGACTGAGTGCCGCCATAGGCGGAGCAGGAATCTGGAACTCACAATTCGGTAACGACTGGTCCATAGGCGCTAACATAGGCTACGAACCCATACAGGGACTGCACCTGTTCGCCAATATCAACCGCGCCATTCGTGTGCCTACCTTCACCGACCTCTATTACCACTCGGCTACGCAACAGTCCTCTCCGCTCACTAAGCCCGAGAAAGCCCTGCAGGTGGAACTGTCCGCACAGTATAACGCCGGCCATTGGTATGCCTCGGCAGCAGGTTATTACCGCTGGGGTCGGGAGATCATCGACTGGGTCAAAGAGCCCGACCCGGAGATAGTGATCTGGCGATGCACCAATAACTCCCGCGTCAACGCCGCCGGCGCAGAAGCTACCGTGGGTGTACAAGGCTATGAATGGATACAACGCATCGAACTCAGTTATGCCTTCTGCGATGTGGCGGCCGATGCCGGAGGACTGATGTCGTTGTATGTCCTCGACTACCTGCGGCATAAGGCTACCCTGCGTATCGAGCACAAGATCTACCGAGGCTTCGGCGCAGCATGGAGTCTGTCGCTCCGCCAACGCCAGGGTGAATATACCTCGCGCGAAGGACGCACAGAACGCTATCAGCCCGTATGGATGCTGAACGGCAAAGTCTATTGGCGCAATAAATGGCTACAGGTGAGTGTCGAGGCACAGAATATGGCTAATCAACGCTACTACGACTTCTCCGGCGTCCTCCAACCCCAACACTGGGTCACCACCTCTGTACAGTTTACGTTATAGGTGCCAAAGTTAATTTTTAATTTGTAATTTTTAATTTTTAATTAAATTATTTGCATATCTGCGAATAATTGTGTACCTTTGCATGCCAATTTGTGCGTATACGAAAATAGAAGACAAGATGCAATATATCTCTTTGGACGATGTGCGGCGCGTAGTGCGCGGCGGGGAGGCTTGGACGCTTCCCCCAAAAGCATTGGAACAAGTGGAGGCCAGTTATCGCTTCCTCGAAGCCTTCAGCCGCAACAAAATCATTTACGGTATCAATACCGGCTTTGGTCCTATGGCCCAGTGGCATGTAGAGGATGAACACCTCAAAGAACTGCAATACAATATCATTCGCAGTCACAGTTGCGGAGCCGGCGAGGCTATGCCCGATATTTTTGTACGCGCGTGTATGCTCGCCCGATTGGGCAGTCTGCTCCAGGCTAAGAGCGGTGTGCATCCCGAGACGGTCTCTCTGCTCCAGGCTTTCCTCAATAACGGTATCACACCCTTCGTCCCGCGCCACGGTAGCGTAGGCGCCAGTGGTGACTTGGTACAACTGGCACATGTGGCGTTGTGCCTGATAGGCGAAGGACAGTGTCATGTGCGCGGCGAAGAAGCACGCGGATGGCAACCCACAGGCGAGGTGATGAAACGCTTCGGACTGCAACCTATGCACATACATATCCGCGAAGGACTATGTGTGACCAACGGCACGAGTATGATGACCGGAATAGCCGCCGTCAACCAACTGCAGGCCGAACGACTCCTCGACTTGCATATCTTAGCCGCCGTATGGATGAACGAGATAGCCGGCAGCTATGACGACCTGATGGCCGAACCGCTCCAGCAGGCGCGCCCCCACGAGGGACAGATAGAGGTGGCTCGCCGCATGCGCGAACTCAGTGCCGACAGCCAATGTCTGCGGCAACGTGAACACACACTCTACGACGGCACCCACACCGACGAGAAAGTGTTCTCCCACAAAGTGCAGCCATACTACAGCCTGCGCTGCACACCTCAGATTATGGGACCCATCCTCGAGACCCTGCGTAACGCACGACGCGTCATCGAAGAGGAATTGAACTCCGCCAGCGATAACCCGATAGTGGATGCCGAGACGCAGAATGTCTACCACGGCGGTAATTTCCATGGCGACTATATATCGCTCGAGCAAGACAAAGTCAAGATAGCGCTTACGCGCATGGCGATGACCGGCGAGAGGCAACTCAACTACCTCATGCACGACCGCATCAACGGTATCCTCCCGCCTTTCCTCAACCGCGGACAACTGGGACTCAACTACGGTATGCAGGCCCTGCAATTCACCGCTACCAGCACTACCGCCGAGTGCCAGACCCTGTCTATGCCCAACTATGTGCATTCGATACCCAACAACAACGATAACCAGGATATCGTCTCTATGGGCACCAATACCGCCCTCATCACCGCACAGGTCATCGACAACGTATGGCAGGTGACCGCCGTACTGATGATGGCATTGGCCGAGGCTACCGATTGCCTCAATATTCGCGCACAACTGTCTTCCGCCACTCGCAGCATGTACGACCGCGTACGGGAACTTGTAGCGCCTATCGAGGGCGACAGGACGTATTATCAAGACCTGCAGAACCTAATCAACGGATTGCAATAAATGCCGCGTAATTGGACAGGACATACCGACGGGACACCGTGGATGCAGCGCACCTTAGTGCGCCTCTTCCGCTATTCACCACGCTGGGCTATCTATGCTATCACCGCTGTCGTCTCATTCTTCTATGTGCCCTTCCGCTCCTATTCACGCCGCGCTCAGATGCACTTCTTTCGCTATTGCTTTAAGATGAATACGTGGCAGGCGCTGCGCTATACTATCCGCAACCATTATGAGTTCGGTAAGGTGGTCATGGACCGCTTTGCCGCCTATGCCGGACGCCGATTCAATATCGTCTTTGACGACCACGAGGCTTTCGACCGCCAATGCGAACAGGACGGCTTCCTGTTGCTCAGTTCCCACATGGGTAACTTCGAGATGTCGGGCTACGCCTTGCAGCCTCGTCGGCCTATCTACGCGGTGTCTTTTGCCGGCGATACGCAGGTGGTCATGGAGCAACGTGCACGGCAGTTCGCCGCACACGGCATATCGATGATACCGGTAGTAGAAAACGATATGGGACACGTCATCGCTATCCACAATGCCCTGGAGCGGGGCGACATAGTGACGGTGCCCGGTGACCGTATGTTCGCCTCCGAACGCGCTATCGAGGGACATATGTTCGGTTATCGTGTACGCGTACCTGCCGGACCTTTCCGCCTGGCACAGGTGACCGGCAAGAAGATGATAGCCATGTGGGTGATGAAAGATAACCGCGACACCTATCGTATCTATACCGCTCCTATACAGGATGTACAAGACTATTTGAACCATATAGAGACCCTGCTGAAGAAATATCCGACGCAGTGGTACCAGTATTTTGATTTCTTTGACTATGACACACCAATTACTGCAGCATAAACGCGGCGTCATCTTCGGCGTCTTGGATCGAGACTCATTAGCGTGGGCCGTAGCGCGTCAGTGTAAGGACGAGGGGGCCGCTCTTGTACTCACCAATACCGAGACCTCCCTGCGCCTCGGACCTGTGTTGGAACTGGCGGCCGAAGTAGAGGCACCTTTTATCCCTGCCGATGCCACCAACATCGACGACTTGCGCCGCCTATGGCAAGAAGCACAGCAGCATCTGGGAGGACCCATTGACTTCGTGCTGCACGCCGTAGCGCAGTCGGATAATATACGGCGTCACAGAGCCTACGAAGAGGCGTCGCACAACTATTTGATGCACACCTTGGATGTGTCAGCCCTCTCGCTCCATAAACTCCTGCAGACCGCTATGGAAGCGGATGCTCTGAGCGAAGGCGCGTCCGTAGTCACCCTCACCTATATAGCCTCCGAGCAGGCGATGGCCAACTATTCCGATATGGGCGATGCCAAAGCCCTGTTAGAGTCTATCGCCCGTAACTTCGGCCGCGCTTACGGCGAACGCAAAGGCGTGCGCATCAACTGCGTATCGCAGTCGCCCACACCTACGCGTGCCGCACGACAATGTGAGTCGATGGACCGCTTCCGCCACTATGTTAACGCCCTCGCGCCCTTAGGCAATGCCGATGCCGAGAGTTGCGCCAAGGTGTGCACGATGCTCTTCAGTGACTATACACCGCATGTAACGATGCAGACGATATATAACGACGGCGGTTTTGCCCATACGGGACTGACCGACAGAGTGGTGAAGGAGAATGCGTTTGGCATCTAAATTAACAATTAAGAATTACAAATTACGAATTAATGGTTTTTGCGGCGGCACATAGTATCCTTGTGAGCGATGAACATAACGAAATGTCCTTCGTGGAGCGCTGTGTGTATGTAGCACGCGAGGCGATAGAGGAGGCCGGCATCGCAGGCATCGAGGCGCAGACACTCCTCGTGCTCTCTACTACCAAAGGCGATAACCTCGACCTGTGGACACCCGCCCTGCAGATAGCGCAAGCCTTGGGCTGCACCCATAGACCCATCGTCGTCAGCAATGCCTGCACGTCGGGCGTCTGCGCCCAGATAACCGCTGCACGCCTGCTCGCCACAGGGCCATATAAGTATGCTGTCGTCATAGGATGCGATATACTGACCGACTTTATCCGCAGCGGCTTTGAGGCTCTTAAGGCCTTATCACCTGAACCTTGCCGACCCTTCGATAGCGACCGACAGGGACTCAACTTAGGAGAAGCAACAGCCTGCCTGATCATGGCACGCGGCGAAGAGGCTGCCGGACACTGGGTATACGAGGCGGGAAGTATACACAACGATGCCAATCACATTACAGGACCCAGCCGCACAGGCGAAGGCTCCTATCGTTGTCTAAGAGACGTTCTGCCTACCGAGATAGCGGACTTAGCCTGTCTCAGTCTGCACGGTACAGGCACGCCTTACAACGACGAGATGGAGTCGATAGCGGTACATCGAGCCGGATTGGATAGTGTACCTGTTGTATCGCTCAAAGGTTATTATGGGCACACCTTAGGGGCCGCCGGACTGCTGGAGACTATCGTCACGATGCGTCACTTAGATAGCGGCCTTATACCTGCCGCCAAAGGCTATCAGCATCAGGGCACGACATACGCGCTCAACATATCCGCCGAGCGCCGCACTACAGATAAACGTCATTTTATCAAACTCTTATCGGGATTCGGAGGCGTCAATGCCGCCGTCAGATGGAGAAAACAATGAAGCAGATACATCACATACTTATCCTGCCCGACCGCGTCGTAGTAGATGACCAACCGGTAACCATAACGACGCAAGGTGCAGACATAGTGACGGAACTATACCGCCGCTATATGAACGACTATCCTAAGTTCTTCAAGATGGATCTGCTGAGTCGTCTGGGACTGGTGGCTGCCGACATACTCCTGCAGACCGAGGGCGCCGAACGAGGGGCAGAACGCGATGACCGAGCGGTAGTCATCGTCAATCGACACGCCTCGCTTAACAACGACCGCGCCTACGAGGCCACAATACAACCGGACAACTATTTTCCCTCGCCCTCGCTATTCGTCTATACGCTACCCAACGTAGTAGCCGGCGAAATAGCCATACGCAATCATTATTTGGGTGAGACAGCTTGTTATATAGCGGCGCAGGAAGACGTAGAGCCTCTGATAGCAAGCACCTTTAACGAGCACACCACATCCGTCATAGGCGGCTGGTTAGATGTGACCGACGAAAAAGAATTTATAGCAAAATTATCTATATGGACTCATTAAAACAACAACTCAAACAACAAATCATTGCAGCTCTGAACCTGGAGGGTATGCAGCCCGAAGATATTCAGGATGACGCACCTTTGTTTGGCGAGGGCTTGGGCTTAGACTCTATCGATGCCCTGGAACTCATTGTCCTCTTGGAGCGCGAATACGGTATCCGACTCAAAGATGCCAAAGAAGGTAAGCCTATCTTCCAATCAGTAGCCGTAATGGCAGACTATATTACCACTCACCGCACCAAATAATGCGTATTGTTATCACAGGCCGTGGTGTGGTCTCTGCCTTAGGTATAGGCAAGCAGGCTACCATAGATGCCCTCGAGCAACAACACTCGGGTGTGCATTCGTGCGGTGCTGTTCCGTATGACGATGCGGCGTTAGCCGAGTTATGCGGTATCCACACGCCGGCCTCGCGTTCGGTTTTGTTAGCCCTTCCTGCCGCCCGCGAAGCATTGGCGGAAGCACATGTCCAAGAGGATGTAGCTTTCTTCTCCGGCACAACGGTTGCCGGTATGAACATCACCGAACAGCATTGGAACGATTGGCAGCAAGGGGCACCTACCGACCTTATCCGTCATCACGAATCCGGTGCCTGCTCACGACAGATAGCCTCGTTATTAGGCCTCGACGGCCCTGTCGTCACACCCTCCACCGCCTGCTCGTCAGCTCTTAATGCCATTATGGCAGCGGCCGACTATCTGCGTAGCGGACAGGCTACGTGTTGTCTGGCCGGAGGAACAGAGGCCCTGAGTGAGTTTCATCAGCAGGGTTTCCGCTCGCTCATGATTATTGATGATGAACTCTGTCGTCCTTTCTCTGCCACGCGGCACGGACTCAACTTAGGAGAAGGTGCCGGATACCTCGTCTTGGAGACCGAAGAGCATGCTCGTGCCCGCGGAGCGAAGATTATAGCGTGGTTGGATGGCTATGCCAATGCCTGCGACGCCTATCATCAGACTGCCAGTTCACCCGACGGAGAAGGTGCCTATCGCGCTATGCAACAGGCTATGCAGATGGCTCACCTGCAACCCGATGAGATAGACTACGTCAATCTGCATGGTACGGGCACCGAGAGTAACGACAGTAGTGAGGCAACAGCCTTGACGCGCCTGTTTGGTGAACACTTGCCGCCTGCCTCGTCAACCAAATCGCTTACCGGACATACTACCAGTGCGTCAGGAGGCATAGAAGCCGTTATCTGTCTGTTGGCCTTAGAGGAAGGCTTATTACCTGCCGGCGTGCGAGTAGAAGAGCCCATCCTCAGTACCTTAGTACAACGTCCGCAACGACAAGTGTTGCGGCACGTGATGTGTAATGCTTTTGGTTTCGGCGGTAATGATAGTGTTGTTATCTTCTCGGCCGAACAGGGGACCGAACTCTCCTCACTGACGCTGCCGATGCTTACGCCGCGTGTGGTAGTAGCAAGAGTCTGTCCTGCTCACCTGACTCCCATGCAGGCGCGCCGTCTTACTCCCGGTATGCGCAGACTGACGGATGCTGCATTGGAGGCCTTGCAGCAAGCCGGCATAGAGTATCCGAACGCTATCATCGCGGCTACGCGGTGGGGTTGTATCGTCCAGTCGGTGCGTTTTTTGAGTGACTTACTCGCCTCCGACGAGTCCGCACCGCGTCCAACCGACTTTATGCAATCCACGCACAATACCCCTGCCTCATCCGTAGCTATCCTCTGCCATGCGCATGGCTACAACACCACCTACAGTGATGGCGACGAGTCGCTCACTATTGCCCAGCGTGATGCTGCTATACAGTTAGCCTCAGGCCGCGTCAAGAGTGTGTTGGTACTGTATTATGATGAGTTAGAACCAACCTGGCAAGCCCTGCTCGCACGCGTCGGTATAACGATGGAGGAGCATGCGGAAGCCTACGTATATATGAACGATTAAACACTATAGATATGCCCTTATTCTTATTAGCCCTGTGCCAGAGTCTGCTGCTATGCAGCGCACAAGTACTGCTCAAGATAGCCCTCACGCGAATGGGAACATTTGCCTGGACCGGTGCGTTCTGGTGGAGTCTGCTGACCAACTGGTGGCTATTAGCCTCGGGAGTGCTCTTTGCCGGAGCGGCTGTGCTATGGATGTACATACTGCGTCACTTCCCGTTCTCGCACGCCTATCCGCTGGTGAGCATGGCTTATGTATTCGGTATCATAGCTGCCGTATTGGTGTTCCATGAGACGATAGCCTGGACACAATGGGTGGGCGTATTACTGATTATGGGAGGTTGTTATTTGGTAACCCAATGAAGACCTTGCTGCTCATATGGTTGTTCGTGGCTCCGTCTCAGTTGACGGCGCTGTTTACACAGACGCGACATAGTCCGCTCCTGACGCAAGACCAAGTCTCGCATGGGCGTATGGAGTACCGGGCACCCGATTATCTCCGCTGGGAATACACCGATCCACAAGCCGTAGTGTGGTTACTGGACGGACGCCATTCGAATATGCGTCCCGAAGCGCGCCGTATGGTGCAGATGATTCTTAAGATGGTGCGCGGCGAAGTGAACACAGATAATGCTAAGGCGTTTCAACCTTACTTTCAACACGTACAAGTGACCCTCAATAGCGACAGCCTGGCGCAACAAATCGTACTAACCAATCACGACGAATGGACACGCATAGACCTGATATATGTGCCTTAATCCCGACCTATAACAACGGGAAGACTATCACGGATGTGGTACTGCGCACCTTGCAGGTGATGCACTATGTCATCGTGGTTGTCGATGGCTCGACAGACGATACCCTGTCGCGTTTGCAGGCTGTGCCAATACTGGATACACATACTCTGGATCTCGTGGTCTTGCCGCGCAATACGGGCAAGGGTGGGGCGCTGAAAGCCGGTTTTGACCGTGCGCGCGCTTTAGGCTTCACTTATGCTCTCACCTTAGACGGCGACGGACAGCATTATCCGGAAGATATACCCGCGATGCTGGAAGGGCTGCGCCTATGGCCGGGCAGTATCATCGTAGGAGCACGAAGTCGCGGAAACGGACTGGAAGGTCAAGCCCCCCGCAGTTCATTTGCCAATAAGTTTTCCAACTTCTGGTTCACCGTTCAGACGGCAATCCATATGCAGGACACGCAGTCTGGCATGCGTATCTATCCGTTGGATAAGTTGGGGCACTATCATTGTCTTACCTCGCGCTACGAGGCCGAATTGGAACTGCTGGTCTTTGCCGCTTGGCGCAACGTGCCTATCCATTCGGTGCCCATACGCGTCTTCTACCCTTCGGAGCAGGAGCGTGTGAGTCATTTTCGCCCCTTTATGGACTTTACCCGCATCAGTATACTCAATACCGTGCTCTGTCTCTTGGCTCTTGTGTACGGTTATCCGGCGCGTTATTGGCGCAGCGCCTACTGTGCGTTAGCCTTTGTGGAAGCCGTCATCGTGAACAGCATAGGCAATCTCTTTGACCCGCGCAACTTCTTTCCGCGTCTGGGGCGCACGACACGCTGGCTTATGCAGCACTTGGCGGATAATCGCTTTACCATTACTAATCCGGAAGCCTTACCTGACCGGCCGGTGATGTTTATTGCCAACCACTGCTCGATGTACGATGTGGTCTCTATCCTCTCTTGCCGACCCAAGACGGTGATAGTGGCTGCGCCTTGGGTGTACAAGAATGTGCTCTTCGGACGCTTGGCACAGAAGGCAGGCTATCCTAAGGCTGCTGAAGGAGTAGAAGCTATCTTGGAGAACTTGCGCACCAAAGTGCAGGAGGGCTATTCGGTACTTGTATTCCCCGAAGGCACACGTTCTATGGATGGCGATGTACATACTTTCCATCAAGGGGCTTTCTATTTTGCCGAGCAATTACAACTGCCTATCCAGCCTGTGCTCTTTAGGGACATGTATAATCTGCTGAGCAAGGCGGACTTCCGTATTGGGAAGGCGGACACTACGATGACGTATCTGCCGCTATTGGAACCCGGAGATACACGCTTCGGCGACACCATACGCCTGCAGGCTAAAGCGATGAAACACCATTATCAACAACTTATCCGCACCGATATACAGGCATGAGGCGAGGGATGATCATATTACTGTGGTTGAGTGTTATTACTTGCCTGTCGGCACAAACGATACCTCTCTATCCGGATTCCAAAGACCCGGCGCTAAAGAAGGTCACCCTGACCGCATATCCTACGTCAGATACTACGCAACTCCATCCGGCTATGATTATCTGTCCCGGCGGCAGTTACAGTTGGTTGGACGAAAAGATAGAAGGGCAGGAGGTGGCCGAGTATTTTGCGCAAAACGGTATACCCTGTTTCGTGCTGCATTATCGTGTGGCGAACGTGTCGGCCTATGTGTTGGGTTACCGCGTCTTTGGGTTGGGCAATCGCTGGCCGGTGATGCTGGACGATGCACAGACAGCCTTAGAATGGGTATACCGGCACGCTGAAGACTATCGTATAGACACTACGCGCATTGGTGTTTTGGGCTTCTCGGCAGGAGGACATTTGGCTATGAGCACGGAGGTATACAATACTACGGCCAATCGTCCGGCATTTGTATGCGCTATCTATCCGGTAGTGACGATGGCAGACAAACGTTATGTTCACCGGCGTTCGCGTCGAGGAGCATTAGGTGTGTGGGGACAGTTTGATAAAACAATGCAGGACAGACTGTCGCTGGAGCGGCATATACCTGAAGGCTGCCCGCCGGTGATGATGGTCAGTTGTGCGGATGATAAGGTGGTGGACTGGCATAATACGGCCCTTTTAGACTCCGCTTTGACGGCGCATCATATAGAGCATCTTTGGTTGCATTATGCAACCGGCGGACACGGATTTGGTGTGTCGGCAACCAAAGGAACAGAGGAATCAAGACAATGGAAACAACAATGCAAACAATGGATATTGAATTTGAATCAATAGAGCGTATACGAGCCTATCAGGAAGAGAGACTGCGCGACCAGATCAGTTATCTGGCGGCTCACTCGCCTTATTACAGACAAATGTTCAGCAACGCGGGTGTTCCTCCTGAAGATATCCGTACGCTGGACGATTTGCAGCGCTTGCCTTTTACCGAGAAGCAGGACCTGCAATTGCATCATGCCGACTTCCTGTGCGTGCCCAAAGAGGATATCGTCGACTATATTACCACTTCCGGCACCTTAGGTGACCCGGTTACCTTTGGATGCAACGAACACGACTTGCAGCGCTTAGCCTATAACGAGCGCAAATCGTTCGCAGCGGCCGGTCTGCAACGGGGAGACATACTGCAGTTGATGACAACGATGGATAAGCGATTTATGGCAGGCTTAGCCTATTGGTTGGGTATCCGCGAGTTAGGTGCTTCTATCATTCGTGTGGGAAACGGTATACCGGAATTGCAATGGGATACCATTCGCCGCTTGAATCCTACTGCTGTGATGTGCGTGCCGTCATTCATCCTGCGACTGATAGAATATGCCGAACAGAACGGCATCGACTATCGCCATTCGTCTATTCGTAAGATTATCGGTATCGGTGAAGGCTTGCGTAATCAAGACCTGTCACTCAATCTCTTAGGTCAGCGTATTCACGATAAATGGCCCGAAGTGCAACTGTATGCCACCTATTCGTCTACCGAGATGTCGGCTACCTTTGCCGAATGTGAATACGGTTGCGGAGGACATATCCATCCGGAATTGATTATCGTAGAGATTGTGGATGACGAGGGACATATCGTGCCGGATGGTCACCCCGGAGAGGTGGTTATTACTACGCTGGGTGTAGAGACGATGCCTCTGCTGCGCTTTAAGACCGGCGATATAGCAGCTAAGCTGACCTCACCCTGTGCTTGCGGACGTAATAGTTATCGGTTGACTCCCCTTCTGGGACGCAAGAATAACATGCTCAAACTCAAAGGCACCACTATCTATCCGCCTGCTATTAATGATGTATTGGACAATACACCGTATGTAGCCAACTATGTTGTCGTCGTGCGCACTTCTGATGCCGGAACTGACGATGTGGTGGTGCGGATAGGATTAAATGCCGATGCAGCGATGCCGGTAGACAGATACATCAAAGACCTCAAAGACCGCTTCCGCTCCCATCTACGTGTGGCGCCGTCGGTAGAGGTGCTGCCGGTAGATGTAATCGCCAAGATTAACTTCCCGGCTAAGAGTCGCAAACCCGTTAAGTTTATTGATGAGAGAAAGTAAGTGAAGCATTGGCGTTGGGTCATATTGGGCTTATGGGTAGTCGTAGCTGCTGTAGGTGCGTCACGATTGCGTTGGAGCGAGAATATCGCAGATTTCCTGCCGCTTAATGCCGAGCAGGAGCGTCAAATGCAACTCTACGAGGCACATAGTCACGCCAATCGTATTGTACTTATTGTGTCGTTGGCGGATACCACGCTCACGGAGCCTGATTCGTTGTGCCTATTGGTCGACAGAGTACACGAGGCACTGATGCAAGAGGACGATTCGTGGCCGGTGCAGACGCAGATAGATATCGCTCAGACGATGACCGAGGCGCGGCAGGTATATGAACATATTCCGCTTTACCTGCATGCTCCTGACTATGCCTATTTGGACTCGCTGATGACTCGTACCGCCGTGCGTGAAGCGTTGCAGCGTGACTATTCGCTACTTATGTTGCCTGCATCTCCTATGACGGCTGCTATACCTTATGACCCATTAGGATGGTTTACGCCGGTCGTGCAACAGACTTGCGGAATCAGCACTTCGGAGCAATTCACCACGTATGACGGATATATGATGACGGCAGATTGGAAGACTGCTTTTCTCTTTCTCGACTCTCCTTATCCGTCATCCGAATCGCAACGCAATGCGCAGTTAGTGGACCGGATAACAAAGGCTGTGGAGGATTATCCCGTTCGGCTGAGCGGAGCACCTGTCATTGCGGTAAGCAACGCCCGTTGTATCAAACGGGACAGCGTGCTGGCGATGGTAGTAGCTCTGCTGCTGATAGCAGTATTGCTGATGCGCAGTTTGAGCAGTTGGCGCAGCGTTGGGCTGATCATAGCGGCAGTAGGTTTTGGATTCCTGACCGCTTTAGGACTGATGGGTGTTGTGCATCCGCAGATGTCCCTTATCGTTATCGGTATAGCGTCCGTGATAGTGGGTATAGCCGTTAACTATCCCCTGCACCTGATTGTACACCGTCAATATACCGATTCGCCGCGTCAGACCTTGCGGGAAGTGGTTCGTCCGCTGGTGATAGGCAATATAACTACCGTTGGAGCTTTCCTGACTCTGTTACCTTTGCATAGTACTGCCCTGCGTGACTTAGGCTTGTTCTGTGCGGCGATGCTGGTGGGTACGATAGTCTTTACGATAGTGTTCCTGCCTTATTGCCGCTTCTCTACACCGCGCTTCGATAGTTATTCACGCACCTCGCGTTGGCTGGACGCTACCTCGCGTTGGCAGCCCGAAAGACGGCGCTGGATGTGGCTTGGCATCATCGTGGTGTGCACCCTTGTGCTGGGATACTTTGCTCTGCAAGTGCGTTTTGACGGACAGTTGAGTAGTATCAATTACCTCACGGAACAGCAACGCACCGACTTGCGAACCTTTGCTGCTGCGCCTGATAAAAAGACGGTGGAGGTATTGGTGGAGAATGAAGACCTGCAAGAGTGTATACAACGCTGGCAAGCTTTCTGTGACGCACACCGTGATTCCGTGCTCACTTGGTTACACGAAGAGTCGGCATCTCTGGGCTTCTGTCCGGAGGCTTTTGCTCCCTTTGAAAGGCTGATGACGCAAGTGCCGGAGGCGATAGAATGCCCAGTTACCTTACGTCGTATCGGGATGGCTACGGATGCCGCTGAGACATATATGCAATGTGTGCCGGAAGCCTTTACTTTAGCACGCTTGCAAGAGGCGATGACTGCTTCGCTGAGCGATAATTTCAATCGGATAGGATGGATGTGTTCGGTATTGGTATTTGTGTTCCTGTGGATTAGTTTCCGGCGACTGAAATATGCCCTTATCGCCTTCTTGCCTATGGCCGTATCGTGGGTGTGGATACTGGGCATAATGTCGTTGTTGGGCCTGTCTTTCAATATTGTCAATATCATCCTGGCAACCTTTATCTTTGGACAAGGTGACGACTATACCATCTTTATTACCGAAGGCTTGATACAACGCCGACAGACGGGTAGGGAAGTGCTACTGCAATATAAGAATGCGATAGCGTTAAGTGCGCTTATTATGTTTATCGGTATCGGTACACTGGTTATCGCGCGTCATCCGGCCTTGTGGAGTCTGGGCATAGTAACTGTTATCGGCATGCTTTGTGTCGTGCTGTTGGCATATATTTTACCACCATTATTATTTAGGAATAAGCAATGAAAAAGAGTTTATTTATCTTGTGGTCGATTATCGTCCTGACCGCTTGTTCGTCCTCGCGTGAGGATATCGTCATCCTATTTGACAACGATGTACATTGTGCTGTTGAAGGCTATGCACAGATGGAGTCTTTGCGTGCGCAGATAGAGGACTCGGTGCCTTATGTGGCTGTGGTGTCGTGCGGCGACTTTGCACAAGGCGATAAGGCCGGTAGTCTGAGTAAAGGCGAGTATATAGTAGATGTGATGAATACTGTGCCGTACGATGTGGTGACCTTAGGTAATCATGAGTTCGACTACGGGATGAAACAACTTAAGCGTCTGACTTCGCGTCTGAATGCCAAGACCGTATGCTGCAACTTTGGTGATATACGCACCGGTAAGCAACCGTATAAACCCTATATCATTCGTCGTTATGGTCCGGTCAAGGTGGCGTATATAGGTGTGGCAACGCCGACTACGTTGACGACGTCAACGCCTACTAATTTTATGGATAAGGATGGCCAGTGTGTCTATACTTTCTTCCGCGATAGTACGATAGCCTTGGTGCAACAGGCTGCAGACAAGGCCCGGGAACAGGGAGCAGACTATGTGGTGGTATTGAGTCATTTAGGCGACGATACTGAAGGTGTGAATAGTGTCGACCTGATTCATCATACGCATGGTATCGATGTGGTGTTGGATGGTCATCAGCATCATGTGCTTAACCAGCGTTTGGCGGATGCGGCAGGTGATTCGGTTATCTTGGCTTCAACAGGATGCTATTTCCGCTATATCGGTCAACTGACCATTGGTAAAGAGGGAACTAAGCAGGTAGCGTTGATACCTGTATCCAAGCCCTATCGTGGCGAGTATACGCGTACATGCAGGTGTATAGATAAGGTGCAGCGCAAGTTAGAATGTATCACAGCGCGTGCAGTAGGATTTGCACAGGTGGAGTTGACGATGAATGATGCTAACGGAGAACGTCTGGTGCGTTCGGGAGAGACTAACTTAGGGGATTTTACCGCTGATGCTATGCGTAAGGTTGCCGGTGCACAGATAGGTGTAGTGAATGGCGGCGGACTGAGAGCATCCTTGTCGGCAGGAAATGTCAACTATGGTCAATTGGTGGGTGTATGTCCGTTTAATAATACTTTGTATACCGTAGAAGCGACAGGTCAGCAGATGATAGATGCGTTAGAAGTAGCGGTGCGGCTGTATCCGGAGGAGAGCGGCGATTTTATGCAGGTGAGCGGTCTAAGGTATACATTTGATGCCTCTGTGCCTTCGTCCGTATGTCTGGACGAGCGGGGACTCTATATTCCCGATTCGCTGTATGCGCCGTCGGCACGTCGTCGTGTTGTATCGGTAGAAGTACAGGAGGAAGATGGCTCATGGACAGCGATAGAACCGCAGAAGACCTATACGGTAGCCGGGTTGAGTTATATCTTAGTATGCGAAGGGGCGGCAGGCATGTATCGTTTTACCAAGCCTTTGCCCGGAGAACATATAGCAGATACCGAGGTGTTGGCGCGGTATATTGCTATGATAGGAGATACTATCCAAGCGTGCGACTACGCAGAGGCTGCGGGGCGCATCACGATTGTACCCTGATACTCTCGTTGTGAATAAGGTGCATGATCTCGCCGATAGTCTGAGGATCTAAGCCTTGTTGCTTGGCCCATTCTAAGCGGCGCTCCAAGATAAATTGATACCTATCGGGTTGCACGACGGGAAGATGTTTTTCCCGTTTGTGCTGACCTATCTGTCGGCAGACTTCCATTCGGTCGGCGAGGGCGTCCCATAGGCGTTCGTCTACCTCGTCAATCTCCTTTCTGAGCCATAGCAACTCGCGGTCGTCAGGCTGTGCCAAACCGGGTAGTTGACTGAGGATCTCGCACCAGGCTTGTGGCGTAATCTGTTGCTGCGCATCACTCCAGGCCTCTGCCGGACAGATATGCACTTCGGTCATCAGTCCTTCGTAGCCCAAAGTCTGCGCCGCACAACATAACGACGCTATGTGGTCGCTCTTGCCACTCATGTGCGAGGGATCCATGACCAACGGTATATTGGGACAAAGCATGCGGAGACGATGCGCCATACGCCAGCAAGGGTGATGATTGCAGCCGCGATGAATAGCCCAGATAGCAAAAGGATGAGATGAGGTCTGTGCCTCTAGGAGACGATGTATATTACCTGCCCATAGTTCGGCATCCTCGTTAACGGGATTCTTGACCCACACACCTTTGGGCGTCTGTGCAGAGGTGGCTATCGCGTCGGCTACGTGTTGCACTAGTATGGGATTGGCGCTGCTGCGAGCTCCTATCCACAGGTAGTCGATACCGGCGGCTAAGGCTTGGTGGACTTGCTCGGGTGTGCTGACTTCAGTAGCGACATCCATGCCGGTCGTAGCCTTAACTTCTTGCAACCATTTAAGTCCCTCATCACCAATGCCCTGGAAGGTGTCCGGTGAGGTGCGCGGTTTCCATATACCGGCACGAAAGATGTCGGCATAGCCCTTGAGGGCTGCGGCCGTTTGCATTACTTGTTCATGCGTCTCAGCCGCACACGGACCTGCTATCAGATAGTTCACTTGAGAGCGTTGATGGCTTCTTTGAGAGCGGCAATACGAGCCTCGGCATCGTGTTTCTTCTTGCGCTCCATTTCTACGACTTCCGGCTTGGCATTCTGTACAAAACGCTCGTTGGAGAGTTTGGCCATCACGCCGCGTAGGAATCCTTGCTGGTGTTGAAGGTCGGCTTCGAGTTTCTTGAGCTCTTCCTCCACGTTGATGAACGCATCCATGGGGATGGCGAACTCTGTCGTACCGACAATGAATTTAGAGGCATTACCACTTACTTCACCGTTCACTACTACCTCTATATTTGCGAGTTTATCCACGAGGGCGTTGAGCGGTGCCGGACTGATAAGCGTGAGGCGCTCTTTGGGCGGGATATTTTTTGATGCACGCACGGCACGGATCTCGGTGATGACCTGCTTCAGGAATGCAGTTTCCTCCATGATACTCTCGTTCCGATTCTCTCTCGATTGTGTCTCGTTAGTCTGATTTGCCGTCATAATAGACTCGCCCGGTTGACGCTCGTAGAGGTTTTGCCACAGTTCCTCTGTGATGAACGGCATAAACGGATGCAGGACGCGCAGCAGACGGTCAAAGAATGCGAGTGTGGCTTCGTAGGTGGTCTTGTCAATCGGTTGTTGGTAGGCAGGTTTGATCATCTCCAGATACCAACCGCTGAACTCGTCGCAATAGAGTTTGTAAATCTCCATCAAGGCTTCGGAGAGACGGTATTTACTGAAGAGATCTGTGATGTTGGCTTCGGTATCGGCCAATTGAGCGGAGAACCAATCGATAGCATATTTGGAGGTCTCTGGCTGTGCGATATCGGCCACCTCCAGACTCTTCATCATGCGGAAGCAGTTCCAAATCTTATTGCAGAAGTTACGTCCTTGTTCGCAGAGGGAGTCATCGTAGAGGATATCATTTCCTGCGGGTGCAGAGAGGAGAATACCCATGCGGACACCATCGGCGCCGAAGCGTTCGATGAGGTCAAGCGGATCGGGTGAGTTACCGAGCGATTTGGACATCTTACGACCTACTTTATCGCGCACGATACCCGTGAAGTATACATGCTTGAACGGCATCTTGCCGATGTATTCGTAGCCCGCCATAATCATACGTGCTACCCAGAAGAAGATAATATCCGGACCGGTTACCAGGTCGGCTGTCGGGTAGTAATAGTTGATCTCTTTATTGCCCGGGTTCTCGATACCATCGAAGAGGCTGATAGGCCAGAGCCAAGAGCTGAACCAGGTGTCAAGAGCACCTTCGTCCTGGACGTAGTTGCCTTCGGGTTTGGTTTCGGAAACGATAATCTTGTCGTCCGGGTAGTTCTCAAGGCCGGTCTGAGCGAGCAGGTCGGCATCGTAATATGCGGGAATACGGTGTCCCCACCACAATTGACGGCTGATACACCAGTCTTTGATGTTCTCGAGCCAGTTGCGGTAGGTATTCTTATATTTAGCGGGATAGAAGATGATGTCGTCATTCATCACGGGCGGCAGGGCGATATCGGCAAAGTGCTGCATCTTGACGAACCACTGGAGCGACAAGCGAGGCTCGATAGGAACGTTGGTGCGCTCGGAGTAGCCGACTTTGTTGTCGTAGTCTTCGATCTTCTCCACGAGGTTGAGCGCCTTGAGGTCTTCAACAATCTGCTTGCGGCAATCGAAACGATCCATGCCGTGGTATTTGCGAACGTTGGCTTGTAACTCTTCCTCGACGGTGTCCATGTTGAGGTGCGCATCGGGTGTGAAGATGTCGATAGTCTTGAGGTTGTATTTCTGACCGAGGGCATAGTCGTTCACATCATGGGCAGGTGTCACCTTGAGGCAACCTGTACCAAAACCGATTTCTACGTATCGGTCTTCGATGATTGGAATCACACGACCTACACCCGGTACGATAACGTGCTTGCCTTTGAGCCACTGGTTCTTTTCCTCTTTGGGGTTGATGCAAACGGCTATATCGCCGAAGATAGTCTCGGGACGGGTGGTAGCGACGATAGCGTACTTACCGGGTTCTTCGGCTACTTCGTAGCGAAGATAGTAGAATTTATTATGCTCATCGTGGTAGATAACCTCTTCGTCAGAGAGGGCTGTTTGCCGCTCCGGATCCCAGTTGACCATACGCAGGCCACGGTAGATGAGGCCTTTCTTATAGAGGTCGCAGAATACCTTAATGACGGCTTTGGAGCGGGTCTCGTCCATAGTGAAAGCGGTGCGATCCCAGTCGCATGAGCAACCGAGTTTGCGGAGCTGTTTGAGGATGATTCCTCCGTGTTCGTCGGTCCAAGCCCACGCATGTTTCAAGAATTCCTCGCGAGTGAGGTCTGATTTGTTGATTCCCTGCTCTTTAAGGCGCTTGATAACCTTAGCTTCGGTAGCTATAGAGGCGTGGTCGGTACCCGGCACCCAGCAGGCATTCTTGCCTTCGAGGCGCGCACGACGAACGAGGATGTCCTGAATAGTCTCGTTGAGCACGTGACCCATGTGCAGCACACCCGTTACATTAGGTGGCGGAATAACGATGGTAAACGGTTCGCGGCCATCCGGCTCACTATGAAAAAGTTTGTTATCGAGCCAGTATTGATACCAACGGGCTTCGATGTCGGTAGGGTTGTATTTAGAGTCCATAGACTATATGAAATTTATAATTCAACACAAAAGGCGTGCAAAAGTACAAAATATTTTGCATATACGCAAATTTTTCAGGATATTTTTCCATAGAGGATGATAAGGCTTTTAATTTTCAATTAAAATTTTGAAATATCAAAAAATAGTTGTACCTTTGCAGGCTAATTTGCGTAACTATGCCCCTATTGGGGCACAGAGAAACGAAAAAACAAATAAAAAAACAAGATATGGATTTAACAAACAGAAGTATAGCGGTAGTCGGCTTAGGATATGTAGGCCTACCGCTGGCTATTGAGTACGGTAAGAAATACCGTGTCATTGGATTTGACATTTTTAAGGCTCGTGTGGAAGAGTTGGAGCGTGGTGAAGACCATACTCTGGAGGCTGACCTGGTTGGCATGAAGCAGGCGCGTGACTTGTATAAGACAACAGGCAAGATCGGCCTGAGTTTCACGTCCGACCCGGAGGCTCTCAAAGGAATTAACACCTATATTGTGACGGTGCCCACGCCTATTGATCGTTTTAATAATCCGGACCTCACGCCTCTATTGCAGGCTTCGGAGACGATAGGTAAGACGCTCAACCCGGGCGATATCGTTATTTACGAGTCGACAGTCTATCCGGGTTGTACGGAAGAGGATTGTGTTCCGGTATTAGAGCGTAATAGCGGTCTGAAGTTCAATAAAGACTTCTTCTGCGGTTATAGTCCCGAGCGTATCAATCCGGGCGATAAGGTCAACACTTTGACCAAGATTAAAAAGATCACCTCCGGTTCGACACCCGAAGTAGCGGATATCGTAGATGCGCTGTACAACAGTATCCTGCTCAACGGCACACACCGTGCTCCGAATATGAAGGTGGCAGAGGCCGCTAAGGCAGTGGAGAATAGTCAGCGCGATGTAAATATCTCGTTTATGAACGAGTTGGCGCTTATCTGCGACCGCGTAGGTATCGACACTAACGACGTTATCGAGGCGGCCGGCACAAAATGGAACTTCCTGACATATCGTCCCGGTCTGGTAGGCGGACATTGTATATCGGTAGACCCGTATTATTTGGCGCACAAGGCTAAATCGTTAGGCTATGACCCGCAGGTGATTCTGTCCGGACGTGCTGTCAACAACTCGATAGCTAAGTTTATCGCCCACAAGACCCTCAAACTGATGATTCAGCACGACAAAAAAATCAAAGATGCTAATGTGCTGATGCTGGGTGTGACGTTCAAGGAGAACTGTCCAGACTGCCGTAATACCAAGGTGGTAGACATCGCTAATGAGTTGGAGGATTTCGGTTGTCGTGTCGATATCTATGACCCTTGGGCCAGTGCGGCTATTGTGAAGCACGAATACGGTAAGGACTTAATTGCTGCTGTTGACCCGAATAAGAAATACGCGGCTATCATCGCCTGCGTGAGTCACGACCAGTTTAAGACCTTTGACTTCAAGAAGTACCGCGATCAGGGTGCCATCATCTTTGATGTCAAGAATTTTGTAGATCGTTCACTTGTAGATGCTCGTCTGTAAAGCATAAGAATGGAGGGCGTTGAGCACATAGGACACAAAGATGTGGTGTGGAGTTATACCGCCACGGCTTTTATGATTGGCGCAGGAGTGATTCTCTTGCCCTTCATCCTGCATAAGATGCCGCAGGAGACCGTGGGTATATGGAATATCTTCCAGACCATCACAGCCCTGGTATTGCTTTTGGACTTTGGTTTCCGCCCTTCTTTTGCGCGTAACATCAGTTATATCTTCTCCGGCGTGAGAGTCCTGCGTAAGGATGGAGTGGAGCAAACCTCTGCGGACACGTCGGTCGATTACGGCTTGCTTAGCGGTACGCTGATAGCGATGCAACGTTTTTATCGCTGGATGGCGTTGGCCGTGTTCCTACTCTTGGGTACTATAGGCTCGGCGTATTTCTACTATATAGTACAAAAATACTCCGGTGACCGTGAGGATGTGTTGGTGGCGTGGGTGCTGCTGATTGCTATCAACTGCTACAACCTTTATACTTTCTATTACGAGGCTCTGCTGCTGGGCAAGGGCTATGTCAAACGCAGTCAGCAAATTAATATGTTTGGGCAGGCCATCTATTTGGGATTGGCTATCGCCTTGATATATGCAGGGTACGGGCTGTCGGCTATCGTGAGTGCGCAATTGGTAGCTACTATCATTCGTCGTGTAGCGGCTAAGCGGGTCTTTTATACGCCGGCTTTACGTGAGCAGTTGCACCATGTGGAACCGCACGACTCGCGTCAGATATTGCGCACTATCACGCCTAATGCCGTCAAGATAGGCTTGACGCAGGTGGGCGGATTTATGGTTAATAAGTCGGCGCTGCTGATTGGTTCGGCTTTCTTGACGCTGGAGCAGATAGCCTGTTATGGTATTACCGTTCAGGTGATGGATATTCTGGCGCGTTGTGCCACTGTGGTCTATCAGACTTTCACTCCGCGTCTGGCACAATGTCGTGCTGAGAACGATATCCCCTTGCTGCGTCATTATTACCTGGTATGTACGTCGGCCCTGGTGGCGGTGTATGTTGTAGGAGGCGTCGCGTGGTTAGGATTGGGCGACTGGGCACTGGATGTGATTCGCTCTCAGACGCGTTTTGTGCCGGCCACTATGCTTTGTGTGATGCTGGTCATCAGTTTGCTGGAACATAATCACGCAGTCTCGGCAGGTTTTATTATGGCGGATAATAAGATTCCGTTCTTTATCCCGTCTTTGGCCAGCGGAGCGGCAACCGTACTGCTTCTGTGGATATTCCTGGGACCGCTGCATTGGGGTATTTGGGGATTGATTCTGGCACCCGGATTCGCGCAGTTGGCGTACCAAAACTGGAAGTGGCCGAGTGTGGTAATCAATGAATTATGGCGCAGATGAAAGAGGTTAAGATATATGCTGTTGTGGTTACGTACAACGCTATGCCGTGGTTGGAGCGTTGTATGGGCAGTCTTCGTGACTCCTCTACGCCGGTGATACCCATCGTGGTGGATAATGGTTCAACGGATGATACCGCTGCCTTTATCCGTACGCATTTTCCGGACGTGGTGCTTTTGCCTCAATCGGCCAATCTGGGATTCGGACAAGGTAATAATGTTGGATTGCGCTATGCGTTGCAGCACGAAGCAACACACGTCTTGCTGCTTAACCAGGATGCTTGGATTTCGCCTAATATGCTGGAGATGTTGTTGACGTTGGATGATGGGCGTTCGTTACTCAGTCCTATACACTTGACAGGCGAGGGGGACGCTGTAGATGCCAATTTCCTGCGGAATGCCATTCAGCGCTCGGAGGAGTATGAACGCTATCAGAATGCTCCTCAGGATACGATAGCCCGCTATAGTACGTATGAGATAAATGCAGCATGCTGGTTGTTGCCGCGTGTGATCCTGGAGCAGGTGGGCGGATTTAGTCCCTTGTTCTTCCATTATGCGGAGGATACTGACTATCTGCAGCGTTTGCATTACCATGGTTATAAGGTCTATTTTGTCTCGGGCACGTATTGTTACCACGACCGGGCGCATGTTGCCCCTAAGTTGCCGACGAAGCAGAGTATATACCAGAACTTGGTTTTGCGGGCAGTAGACATCAACTATTCGCCTTTCCGCTGTTGGTTACACGAACTCAGATACGGATTAGCCGTGCGTCATACTGCTTATCGGACAGGGCGTTGGCTGGATATCCGGTACTATTATCAGGCTCGCATGGCCTTGTGCCGCAAGACTTCTGCTATCCGGGCTAATCGTCGTATGATTCAAACTACAGGACCACATTGGCTGATATGATTGCGATACCGTTCATATATTTTACCCTCCTTGCCCTCTACCTGATGCGCAAGAATGGTGGTGTGGATATCAGCGTGTTCCTGTTGTTGGTCTATGCTTTCTCGGCAGGTTGTTCCATCCTGCTGGATGCGATGAACTTGTACGATGATAATGGCGTTTATGAACGTATTCCGTTGTCGATAGAGGCTACTATCAGTTACTGTGCTCTGCTAACCTTGTCTATCTTGCCTTTCCGAAAGGTCAATAGTATGACGCTTCGGCGAGTGGATGTGCAGAGCGAGTGGTGGGTAGATGCTCTGGCGTGGGTGCTGATCTTTACCTTCTTCACTACGTTACTTAGTACGTTCGCCAATTTGGATATCGCTCTACATACAGACCTGAAAGATGTGCGTGACGAGGTATATGCCAATGAAGAGAGTGTGCGCCTGACAGGTTTCAGATGGTTGTTGGCACTGCCGGGAACGTTGTTCTCTCAGTTCTCCCCGGTGGCTATCGTCTTGTATTTTATCAATATAGCTCAGCAACGTAAGACAACACTCTTCAATTGGTTGCTCCTCTTGTCCTCGTTTACGCCTATTCTGTCGGCAATCCTTATTGCCGGACGTACACAACCTATCTATTGGTTCCTGTCGTTCAGTCTGCTCTATTTAGTCTTCCGGCCTATGCTCGACAAGGCTCAGCGCCGACAAGCACTCTTGCCATTCATTGTCTTGGGTTCGGTTATCGCCGTCTTTATCGGAGCTGTGACGATAGCCCGTTTTGCTACAGGACGTCCGGGAGGCGATAGCGGAGCGTTGGATAGTGTGATAGCCTACAGCGGACAGTCGTTCTTGAACTTCAACTATTTCTTCTGTAAGTACACGGCGGCGGAGATTCACCTGGATCGTATCTTCCCGCTGACCAACTATTTCATCGTTCATCCGGGCAGTACGTTGACCGACTATAGAGATATGATTTGGTCGGCTTCGGGACTATTTATCGGTGTTTTCTATACCTTCTTGGGTGACCTGTTGGTGGACCTCGGACACGGAGGAATGTGGGTGTATGTGCTCCTTTTCTCCCTGATTAGTTATCTGGTATGCCGCACGGCCAACAGAGAAGGAACGATGACGCTCAGCCGGTTATTGGTGGTACTGGTGTTGGTATTAATCCCCTTACAAGGAATATTTTATTATAGTTACTATAAAGTCAATGTCGGTTATTTCGTAGTGGGCACCCTCCTGTTTAGCGGATGGCTGCACTATCGTTCAAAACATAATGAAGTGAAAGCGTGAATTGTCTTGTATCTGTTATAATGCCCTGCTATAACCAAGCGTCTTTTCTGCCGCAAGCTATAGCGTCCCTGCAGGCTCAAACGCTGCCGGATTGGGAATGCCTTATCGTGGATGACGGTTCGACGGACGATACGCCTGTTGTGGCGCGACAAATGATGACGCAAGACCCGCGTGTGCGGCTGCTGCAAAAGGCGAATGGCGGCAGTGCGTCGGCGCGTGACCTTGGGCTGGAGCATGCACAAGGCAAGTACATCCAATTCTTGGATGCCGATGATGCACTTAGTCCGGATAAGCTGCAGCGGCAGGTGGAGGTGATGGAGCAGCAGGACTTGGAAATGAGTTATACGGCTTTTTGTCAGACTTTTGCTGCGGGGCTACAGCAACCGACCCAAGTGGTGCGCCTTAACCTCTTCCGGCTGTTTGTCGATTGGGGATTGAGTTCGTCGGTGCCTATTCATGCTTTTATGTATCGCACTGCTTTCCTGCGTCGTCACGCTTTGTCCTTCAGTAGTCCTTGCCGCGTACGCGAAGACTGGCGTTGGCATATCCGATGCTTTGGTGCCCAACCTAAGCAAGCTTTGTTACCCGATTGCTGCGGCGCGTACTATTTTCAGAATGAGCAGGGCAAGACAGGCTCTTATATCCGTATACAGGAAGGTAACTTCCGTTTTATGGCTTATATGTCGGAGCAACTTACTGTGGTGCCGGCTTTGCTGTGGGCGTTACGTATATCCGAAGAATTGTGGCTGTGGGTGCTGCGTATGCTTAAATACCGCAGTACCGCTGTTGCGTCCTCTATTGTGCAGCTGTGGGCCAATCCGTCCGCTATTATCCTGTTTATTGTAGCCTGGTGGTTATTGCCGCTGTCTTTTTGGTTTGTACTGGTATATTTTATTAAGACCTATCTGCTCAAATGAAGTCTATCCTCCTCATATGTGTTAACTACAAGTCCTACGATGCGTTGCAGGCTTTCTTAGCGTCGGTGCACGAGGCTGAGAAACAGGTGCAGGGCAAGATGCGTGTGGAGGTAGAAGTGGTAGACAACTCCGAACATAACGTGGGTTATCTGGGTGGAGCGTTACCGGTATACAACCGCCGCGCTGCGCAGTTCGATTATGTCTCGATCTCCAATGTCGACTTACAACTCGCGCCAGACTTCTTGGCTCAGTTGCTGATGTTACAGAGCGACGGAGTAGGTTGGTGGGCGCCCGACATCTATACACCTACGCAGCGTCGTCACGAGAATCCCTATATGCTTAAGCGGCCGACGCGCTACAACTTCCGGATATGGAACCTTATCTATAGCAGTGTCCTTATCTTTAAGTTGTACTACCTTTTGCACCTGCTCAAGGGCAAGACGGCTCGTACTTATCCGCCTATGCCCATCTATGCGGGTCATGGAGCGTTTATGCTGCTGACGAAGGCGTTTGTGCAGGCTTATCCGCAAGTGCACTTCCCGTCGTTTATGTATAACGAGGAGATTTATCTGGCTGAATTGGCTCGTCAGGCTGATTTGCCGGTGCGATATGCGCCGACATTGCGTATCGAGAATATCGGTAGCGTCAGCACCGGACGGGTACGCCAGCGACAGAAATCGGCTTGGAACAAGCAAAGCCTCGAAATGATTAAAAAGATGTTTTTTGTATGAAGATCTGCATTCTTACACCACGATTTCCCTTCCCCGAGAACGGCGGCGATGTCTTGCGCATCAATAATATAGCCCGTTATCTCAAGGCGCAGAATCATCGTCTGGTGTTGCTGTCGTTTGTCGAAGGCAAAGAGCCGCCCATGAAGCAGGCGTATGAGTTGTACGATAAGATTTATACCGTCCGCCGCAGTCAATGTGGCTCTTTACTGTGGTCCTTTCTATTCCTTTTCTCGCGCCGTCCTATCCAATGCGGCTATTATCGTTCGTGGCGCATGAAACGTCTGTTGTCGCGTATCATTCGTGAGGAGCAGCCGACGCTCTTTATCTCGCATCTACTGCGTATGACGCCTTACTTGGATCGCGACGGATTGCGCGAACGCTCGATTATCGAGATGACCGATGTGTTGAGTAAGACTTACTCCTTCTTCCGTAAGTCGTTTGCCAAGTCGATGATGGGCATGATTTATCAAATCGAGCACCGGCGTATGTTGGCCTACGAGGCCTATGCGGCGCGCCGTTTCCCGAAATGTGTACTGGTCAGTCATACGGACGTGCAGAACTTGCAGCAGCGTGCTCCGGAGGGACAGGTAGTGCTGCATACGAATGGAGTAACCGCCTCCGCACAACCTGAGCAGGAGTATAACCCCAATAAGATTTGCTTCGTGGGCAACATGCGTACGCTGCAAAATAGGGATGCCGTACTCTATTTCGTGCAGGAGGTCTTCCCCATCATCCTCAGCAAACGTCCTAAGGCCATCTTCTATATCGTTGGTGCCCAGCCGCCGGAGATGATTCAGAGTCTGGCCAACGATAAACATATTGTGGTGACCAACTATGTGGACAATGTCGAATTGGTGATAGCCGACTCGTGCCTGACGGTCGCACCTATCCGTATCGCCGCCGGCATACAGAATAAAGTGCTGGTGTCAATGGGGCAACAAGTGCCGGTGGTACTGACCTCGTTGATAGCCAAGCCTATTCCCGAACTCCAATCGGGTGACAACTGTCTGGTTGCCGATACGCGTCAGGAACTGGCGGATGCCTGTCTCAAACTGATGAACAGCCGTGAACTCCGTAATAAGATAGCGCAAAGCGGCTATCAGATGGTGCGCACCCATTATACCTGGGAGGCCAAACTGAACGGCTATGAACTGTTAAACGAAAATATTCACTCTCAAATACAAACACTATGAGCTTTTTTGATTTCTTCAAACGCAACAAGACACAAGAGCAACAACAAGCCGAGCAACAGACGCTGAATCAAGGACTGGAGAAGTCCAAAGAGTCGGTGCTCAATAAGATAAGTCGCGCTATCGTTGGCAAATCGACCATCGACGATGATGTGTTAGACAACTTAGAAGAAGCCCTCATCACGTCAGATGTAGGTGTTGAGACTACACTCCGTATTATAGAGCGCGTACAGGCGCGCGCCGCACGCGATAAATATATGGGAACGCAGGAACTCAATCGTATCCTGGTAGAGGAGACCTCGGCCTTGCTGCGCGAGAATGAGACCGTCGATACGCACGCTGATGCTAAACCATACGTCATCATGGTAGTGGGCGTTAACGGAGTAGGTAAGACGACGACTATCGGTAAACTCGCCCACCAGTTCCGTCAGGCGGGTAAGAATGTGTACTTAGGTGCGGCCGATACGTTCCGTGCAGCGGCTGTTGAACAACTGTGTATCTGGGGCGAGAGGGTAGGCGTGCCCGTCATCAAACAACAACAGGGTTCTGACCCGGCTTCGGTAGCGTATGATACGCTGCAGTCGGCTGTTGCCAATAATGCCGACGTGGTATTGATTGATACGGCCGGCCGTCTGCATAATAAGGTTAACTTGATGAACGAGTTGACGAAGATTAAGAACGTCATGCAAAAAGTCGTTCCCGATGCCCCGCACGATGTGATGCTGGTATTGGACGGCTCTACAGGTCAGAATGCCTTTGAGCAGGCTAAGCAGTTCACGCGTGCTACGCAGGTGACGTCACTGGCTATCACCAAACTGGATGGAACAGCCAAGGGTGGCGTAGTTATTGGTATAAGTGACCAGTTTAAGATTCCTGTACGTTATATTGGTTTAGGCGAGAAAATGGAAGACCTCCAGATCTTCGATCGAGAGGCCTTCGTAAAAAGTCTTCTGGGCGTCTGAGCGCCTATTCGTAAGTCCGATATTATCGGCGGACACTTCCTCCACCTGAGCGACTTCCTCCGCCGCCTCCGCCGCCGCTGCGGCTTCCTCCGCTATATCCGCCTCCGGAGTAACCTCCGCTACGGCTACCACCGCTATATCCTCCGCCCGAGTAACTGCTGCTGCGGCTGGGACCGGAGTAACTGCTGCTCGAATACGAACTGCTTGAGCGCGTCGTAGTGGGCGTGTATGCACTGCGCGAGGTGGTAGTTGTCGAGGCTTGGCTACGCGAGGTCGTCGAAGCCGACTGACTGCGCGTTACCGAATAGCCGGACTGACTGCGTGAGGTCGTCGATGCCGAGGCCTGACTGCGAGAGGTGGTACCAGCTGTAGCGGGAGTAGCGTGTGTACGTATGTTGCTGCTGCCGAAGGTGCGACTCGTAGTAGCGGCTGTACGACTCTGTGTCGCGGCTGCCGAACGGCTGCCTACTGCGGCGGCGCTGCTATTAGCCTGCGCTTGTGTGCGGGCTTGAGCACTACGGACGCCGCTGAGGGAACGGGCGTTGGTCATACCTGTGTTGCGCTCGCTGAACGAACGGCCGGCGTTGCTCTTAGCATAGTCTTGGCGCGAAGGACCGCGCATGGCCGAAGCTGTTCCGCGGGGAGCTGCAGCATAACGATAGGAGCAGCAAGCGTGATGATGATGGTATTCGTGGATGTGCCTCCAGTAGACAGGGTAGCCCCAGCAGGCGTATCCGTGCCACCATTCGGGCCAGTAGCCCCAATACCAGGGCGAAGTCCAGCATATCCAGTGGTGTCCCCAGAACCAGTCATAAATAACAGGACGATAGATATACACCGGTTCGATCACGTAGTCGCGACCATAGATGAACTCATCACCGATAATTTGCACCACTACTTTCTCGGTAGTCTTTTCTACCAATATAGTGGCCACATCCTGATAGATGTCCTTCGCCAAAACGGCTTGGATAATAATCAGGTGGTTGTCGCCGTCCTTGACCTCCACTACTCTGAGGTAGTCTACTTGTCCGTCGCCGTTCAGGTCCAAGTCGCTGAGGTGACGTTTCTCGGAGTTCAATTCCTGCTCAAAGGTTTCCAGGTCGGCTACTTCGCCAAACAAAGTAGCTACGGCCTTTAGGTCCAGACCTTCACTGATGTCCGCACCGGTCGAAGTAATAACCGTAATGGTCTCTTCTCCCCAAAGGGCCCAACTGCTCATGAGCAGTGTTGCCAAGAGGAAGGTTAATCGTTTCATACCTAAACCAATTTTAAGTTGTGATTCATTTTCTCCTTTTTGGTCCTCATATAGTTGAGGTTATAGGGATTAGGAGCGATCTCTATTGGTAAGTTATCTACAATTTCTATGCCATAACTCTCCAAGCCCACTCTTTTTACCGGGTTATTGGTCATCAAGCGTAGCTTGCGTGCTCCCATCTCACGGAGTATCTGAGCGCCCACGCCGTAGTCGCGTTCGTCGGGACGGAAGCCCAGATGCACATTGGCCTCGACGGTATCTTCGCCATTCTCCTGCAACTTGTATGCGCGTATCTTATTCATCAATCCTATGCCTCGTCCTTCCTGATTCATGTATACGATGATGCCTTTGCCTTCGGCTTCTATTTTCTGCATCGCCTTGTGCAGCTGTTCGCCGCATTCGCATCGTAGGCTACCGAATATGTCGCCCGTAGCGCAGGACGAATGGACGCGGCAGAGTACAGGTTCATCTTCTTGCCACGTGCCTTTGGTCAGGGCTATATGTTCCAATCCTGTCGTCAGGTCGCGGAAGGGCGTGAGCATAAACGTGCCGTACATCGTGGGCAGCGTCACTGTCTCGCCGCGCTCGATGAGCGTACTACCTATAGGCTGCAGGCCGTCCTGTTGGCGTGAGGAGCCGTCCTCTAACCCTTCCCCCTTCTCCAGACGGAAGGCTATCAAATCTTTGATGGATATCAATTTGAGGTCGTATTCCTCAGCTACTTTCTCCAACTGAGGCATACGGGCCATCGTACCGTCTTCGTTCATGATCTCTATCAAGGCTGCCGCCTCGCGCATGCCGCATAGTCGGCACAGGTCAACAGCCGCTTCGGTATGTCCTGCACGTTGCAGTACACCGCGTTGACGGGCATAGAGAGGATTGATATGTCCCGGACGTCCAAAGGTCTCCGGACGCGAAGCCGGGTCACTGAGGGCGAGGATAGTAGCCGCACGGTCGTGGGCACTAACGCCGGTGGTGCAGCCTTCCAACTTATCGACGGTGACGGTGAAGGGTGTGCCCAGCATACTGGTGTTGGTGCTCACCTGGTGCATGAGGTCCAATTCGGCACAGCGTTTCTCGGGCAGCGGGCAACATAGTACACCGCGTCCGTGCTGCAACATAAAGTTGACTTTCTCGGGCGTTATCTTCTCGGCAGCGATGATAAAGTCGCCTTCATTCTCGCGGTCTTCGTCGTCTACTACGATAACGAACTTACCGGCCTTGAAATCCTCTAATGCTTCTTGTATGGTATTCATCGTTTGGTTGCTTGGTTCCATTTCTTTTTGGCGCGTTCAGCGACGCGTTCGTATATCTTTATCCACACTTCGGGATTGAATAATCCGGAGTCGGTAGCGGCTTTGTAGGTCAGGAATACACCGATAGGCAGCAGCACAAACGAGCTAAGCCACATACCTTGCCATACAGGCCACAGGGCTTCGCGAGCCATCTTGTAGCCGGCGTTGTCGATGATATAGTAGATGATAAACAGTATGACGCTGATGACGATAGGTGCGCCCAATCCTCCTTTGCGAATGATAGCGCCTAATGGTGCTCCGATAAAGAAGAAGATGAGGCACGCGAAGGCGAGTGTGAACTTACGATGCAGTTCTATCTCGTGCTTACGTATATAACGCTGGAAATCGTCCAGCATGATAGCGTTGTATTGCACCTGGTCGCGTTGCTGCTTGGCTCTGTCTACGGCTATCTCTACGGCGCGGCGTTGCTTGATGGGAGTGAGTCGGGCAAACAGACTGTCGATGCGGTAGGTCTGTTCCTGACCTTCTTCTAATGCGCCTAAGTCGCGATTGGTCTGCCGTTCGCGTCCGAAGTAACGAGTAGCTACTATGTCTGAACCCTGTTGCCGTGCCCGTGCATCGGCCAGTAGGGTTACAGAGTCGATAGAGTGCACCAGTTTGGCTACGTCTTTGCTCACATGCTGGTCAGCCATCACATTCTCATCGTAGCGCTCGAAGCCTGTGTCGAACTCCATGACTACCTGTTTGAAGGCAAACATCTCGCGGCGGTAGGGGACGTTTTGTTGGTTCATGGCGCCGCGTTGCTGTTGCTGGTCAAGGTTCTCGAACGATTCGCCGTTGTATAACCTCAGCAGCAGGTATTTATTGTCCGCCGTAGGCACTATACGTCCCGAGTCGGCTAAGGTGACGATAGCGTTCTGGAAGCCTTTGGAGTAGTCGTAAATCATCAGGTCGCGCAACAATCCGGTGCGGGTATCTTTGTGCCTTACGTAGACGTTGTAACCGGGAATACGGTCGCAGAACTCGGCTACGGGTATTTCTAACTCGGGTGATTTCTGTCTCAGCGAGAAGACCAATGCCCAGAACTTAGTCTGGCTCTTGGGTAGTATGTTATTGGAGAAGAAGAACGCTCCTACGCTCAGCAGTCCGATAAATATCATCAGGGGCTGCATGATGCGGAACAGACTCACTCCGGCAGCCTTCATGGCGGTCAACTCGAATTTCTCGCCTAAGTTACCAAAGCTCATCAGGCTGGCTAACAGGATTGCTAAGGGCAGCGCTAAGGGCACGACGGTGGCGGTAGCGTAGAGTAGGAACTCCAACAGTACGGTCACCTCTACACCTTTGCCGACGATATCGTTGATACGCATCCATAGCAACTGCATGAGCAGGATGAAGCAGCATATCATAAACGTCAAGATGAACAAGCCCAGGAAGTTCCTGAGCATGTAGATGTCGAGCCGTTTGATGAATCGCATAGTTTATCCTAATAAGTCTTCTGCAAAAAATCCCAGGGGCATCAGGTCTTTGGCGGAGTTAAAGACGAGGGTATATTTCTCGCCGTACAGAAGTACGCGCATGTCGCCGGAATAGCGGTGTTCGGTCTCAAGCATTACCTGTCGGCATGCACCGCAGGGCGCACCCGGGTCGGTAGTGAAATGTCCGTCGGCGTTGCAGGCGATAGCTAAAGCTTCTACTTTCTCCTTCGGATAGTTGGCGTTAGCGGCAAACAGCGTCACGCGTTCGGCACAGAGACCGCTGGGGTAGGCGGCGTTTTCTTGATTAGCACCTTTGATTATTACTCCGTTCTGCAACTGTGCGGCGGCGCCTACGCGGAAGTGGGAATAGGGACTGTACGAATGGTTAGTCATCTGTTTAGCCGCTTCTACTAACGCACGGTCTTGTGCGCTCAACTCTGCCCATTCATAGGCCTTCGCCTTAGTTGTAAAAGAAATTTCTTGCATGGTTATTTCGATTTAGCCTGCAAAAGTACAAAATATTTTGCATATATGCAAATATTTGAATTAAAAAAATAAAAATTAAGAATTACAAAATCACGGGATATATACAAAGTATATATGGGGTATAGTATGATACGGTATTCCCTCGTTGTAGTTGGGGAGCGTGGTGGGCTCGATTGCCTTAAAAATTGAACATTTACACTCGGCATCGGCAACCACCTCTGAAACGATTTTTCATTTTAAGGCCATTTTTAAGCGGTTTGAGGTGGGGTAAACACTCAAATCGACAGGGTGTCGGTAGAAAAAAGTGATTTTTTTATATCGAAAATTTGCACATGTCAAAAATATGTTGTACCTTTGTGCGCTAATTTAAGAATTAAATTAAATAAATCTACGATAAAATGACTGAAGACAGAATTATTCCTGTAAAGATTGACGAGGAAATGCGATCCTCGTACATTGACTACTCGATGAGTGTCATCGTATCGCGCGCCCTGCCCGATGTGCGCGACGGATTCAAACCGGTGCACCGCCGTGTGCTGTTCGGAATGAACGAATTGGGCAATACATCCGATAAACCGACCAAGAAATCCGCACGTATTGTCGGTGAGGTAATGGGTAAGTATCACCCTCACGGTGACAGCTCTATTTATGGCACGCTCGTTCGTATGGCTCAGCCGTGGGCAATGCGTTATTGCTTGGTAGACGGCCAAGGTAACTTCGGTTCCGTTGACGGTGACGGTGCTGCCGCTATGCGTTATACTGAGGCTCGCTTGAGTAAGTTGGCCGAGGAGATGCTCCGCGACATAGAGAAAGATACCGTCGACATGCAGCTTAACTTCGACGACACACTCCGTGAGCCCGTCGTGCTGCCCTGCCGTTTCCCCAACCTGCTGGTGAACGGTGCTACAGGTATTGCCGTAGGTATGGCCACCAATATGGCTACCCACAACCTTGGTGAGGTCATCGACGGCTGCGTAGCGTATGTGAAGAATCAGATAGCTAAGGCCGAGAATCCAGAGACCGAAGAGATTACTGTGGAGGACCTGATGGAGTACGTTAAGGCTCCCGACTTCCCCACGGGCGGTACAATCTACGGCTATCAGGGCGTAAAAGATGCCTTTGAGACCGGCCGCGGACGTATCGTCATCCGCTCTAATGCCGACATAGAGGCCGAGGATAACGGGCGCGAACGTATCGTGATTACCGAGTTGCCCTACGGCGTAGTAAAAGCCGACCTGGTGAAGAACATCGCCGAACTGGTCAACGACAAGAAGATAGAAGGTATCAGCGAGATATCCGACCAGTCGAAACGCGATATCCGCATCGTCATCGACGTTAAGCGTGATGCCAATGCCCAGGTGGTGCTCAACAAGTTGTACAAGTTCACTGCCCTGCAGTCGTCCTTCAGCGTTAACAATATCGCGCTGGTCAACGGCCGTCCTATGCTGCTCAACCTCAAGGATCTGATTGGTCGCTTCATTGAGCACCGTATGGATGTGGTTACCCGCCGCACCCGCTGGGAACTGCGCAAAGCTGAAGAGCGTGCACATATATTGGAAGGCTTAATCATCGCCGTAGACAATATCGACGAGGTGGTAAAGATTATCCGCGCCAGCCGTACTCCGGCCGATGCACAGACAAACTTGGAGCAACGCTTCAACCTGGATAACCTGCAATCGAAAGCTATCGTCGACATGCGTCTCAGCGCTCTCACCGGTCTGCGTATCGATGAGTTGAAGAACGAATATGCCGAGTTGGAGAAACAGATTGCCCACCTCAACGAGTTACTCGCCAGCGAGGTGATGCGCTACGAGGTTATCGAAGACGAGTTGCAGGAGATAAAAGATAAATATGCCGACGAGCGTCGCACCAAGATCGTCAAGATGGCTACCGAGTTCAATCCTGAAGATATGTACGCTGATGACGACATGATTATCACAATCTCGCACCTGGGCTATATCAAACGTACTCCGTTAGCTGAGTTCCGCGCACAAGGTCGTGGCGGCATAGGCTCTAAGGCTTCTGCTTCGCGTGACGAGGACTTCATAGAATATGTCCACCAGGCTTCGATGCACTCTACGATGATGTTCTTCACCGAGTGCGGTCGCCTGTATTGGCAGAAAGTATATGAGTTGCCCGAAGGCACACGCCAGTCGAAAGGACGTGCTATCCAAAACATTATCAACCTGGACAAAGGTGACCGCGTATGCGCCTTCATTAATGTCAAAGGTCTCAACGATGCCGAATATGTCAACTCCCACTACCTCATCTTTGCTACCAAGAACGGCTTGATGAAGAAGACCACACTGGAGTCGTACAGTCGTCCTCGCGCCAACGGTATCAACGCCGTAGGTCTGCGTGATGGCGATGCCCTGATAGGTGTTACCCTCACCGATGGCGAGAGTCAGATGCTGATCGCTTCGTACAACGGTAAGATAGTCCGCTTCCCGGAGAATACAGTTCGTCCGATGGGTCGTACCGCTACCGGTGTACGTGCTATCCGCTTGGATGAAGACGGGCAGGATCGCGCTATTGGCATGATTTGTGTAGAGCCGAATAGTGACAAGACCGTTCTCGTCATCTCCGACAAGGGATTCGGTAAGCGCACGCGCCTCGACGATGAGGACGGTGAACCCGTTTATCGCATCACCAACCGCGGCGGTAAGGGCGTGAAGACGATGAACCTGACCGACAAGACAGGTATGCTCGTAGGTCTGCACGCTGTAAGCGACGACGAAGACCTGATGCTTATTACTAAGTCCGGCACCGCTATCCGCATGGCAATGGATACTATCCGCGTCATGGGACGTGCTACACAAGGCGTCAAACTGATTGAACTGCAGAAACGTAACGATACACTCATGTTCGGATGCATCGTTCCTAAGGAAGAGCAGGAGAATAGCGAAGAGCCGACAGCCGAGGGCGAAGAGTCGACAACCGAAGAAAATACTAACGCAAACAATGAATAATATGAGAAAAGTTTTATTTCTGGCTGCATTGGTGCTGATAAGCACGATGAGCTTTGGACAAAAGAAAAACGTAACGCGCGCTAAAAACCTCTGCTTAGCCGAGGAAGGTGCCGACTTCGACGCTGCCCGCAGTGCTATCTTCGAGGCCCTCGAGAACGAGGAGACCAAAGACCAGGCACAGACATGGTATGTGGCAGGTCTTATCGAGTACCAAGACTATATGAAACAACTCGCTTCTCGCTCCGAAGATTATCGTAAGATGGGTGAGATGGTTGTAAAATGTCTGGACTACTGGACCGTAGCCGACAGTTTGGCTATGCTGCCCCAAAAGGACAAGAAAGGCAACGTTATCGTCGATAAGAAAGGTAACTACAAGTACGACACCAAGACCCGCAAGGATATGGCCGACCGCGTACTCGACTACTATCGTAATCAGATGCTTATCGCCTATGGCGGTGTGCTCTATAGCGACCAAGACTATGCCGGTGCTTCCCGTATGTACAAGATGCACACCGACTTAGCTAACCTGCCGATGATGCAGACGGAGAAACTGCAAGCCCAAATGGTGCGCGACACGACCTATAAAGACTTCCAATTCGATGCCGCTCGTCTGGCATATTATGCTAAGGAGTACGACCGCGCAATCGACATGTTCCGCGTATTGGTAGAAGGTGACTGGAAGCAGATTCTGTCCGGCGAGTTCCTCTATCAATGCTACATGGACAAGGGTGACACCATCACCGCCAACCAGATACTGGACGAGTGCATCCGGAAATTCCCGGGCGAAGCGTGGTTCTTGCAGAACATGATTAACAACTTGGTGAACGGAGGCCGTCAGGCCGAGGCTATCGCCTATCTGCAGAAAGCTATTGAGATGGACCCGCAGGGACAATACTACAACTCGCTGGGCTCTATCCTCAGTCTGGAGCACCGCTTCGATGAGGCTTTTGAGGCTTTTGCTAAGGCTATCGCCACCGATCCTAACAATGCGCAGTATCAACAGGCTTGCGGATTCGGCTATATCGACATGGTCAACATGTATGAGGAACAAGCCAGCGCTCCCGGCGTTGATGATGCTACCTACAAGAGTCTGCGCAACAAGAGTCAGGAGGCTAAGCAGAATGCCCTCAAATACTTTGAGAAAGCCTATCAGTTGGAACCCAATAACGATACTTATCGTCGCGACTTGCGCCGTCTGTACTACCAACTTGGTATGATGGACATGTACAACTCGCTGGCCGACTAACTCTTCGATGGGACGCATCTTAGCCATCGATTACGGTAAGAAACGCACAGGATTAGCCGTGACGGATATTCTCCGCCTTACGGCTAATCCCTTGACTACCATACCTACGGGCGAACTGATACCGTGGCTACGTAACGAATTGAATAAGGGCGAGATAGACCTTGTCATCATAGGCAAACCAACCCAGATGAATGGGCAGGAGAGCGAGTCGATGAACTATATACGACCCTTCATGCAGACGTTTCGTCAGACCTGGCCGGCCATGCCCTTGGTAGAGTACGACGAACGCTTTACGTCCACCCTTGCGCACCGCGCAATGATAGACGGAGGCATGAAACGTTCCCAACGCCGCGACAAAGCCGTAGTGGATAAGATAGCTGCCTGTATCATCTTGGAAGGCTACCTGGATTCTTTAGGAAATTAAAGATTAATAATTACAAATTACAAATTAAAAATTAGGAATTACAAAATCACCTATGATTTTACCCATATATTTTAGTAGTAGGAAGCAAAGGAAAACAAATGTGCAGCAAATGATAGTAAAATAGGGGGCTGCGGCTGAATGAGGAAAGCAGGCAAATGCGCTTGTTTTCCTTTTTTATGCTTATTTTTGTTACTTTTTTGTTACTTTTTTGTTACTTTTCTTGCATATATGAAAAAAAAGCAGTACCTTTGCAGTCGGTAACAAATTAGTAAATGTATGGCGCGCAAAATTCTAAAAGCAAAAGAGCCCGTGCGTATTCGCCTTAAGGCACTAGCGGACGGTAGCAAATCGATTTACCTAGATATATACGCAAATGGAGTGCGCCGGTATGACTTTTTAAAGTTATACCTTGTGCCTGAACGCACAGCCGCAGACCGCTTGCAGAATGATCAAACGATGCGGGCGGCTAATGCAATAAAGGCTCAGCGTATTATGGACATAGCAAACAACGCGGCGGGAATTGCACCCAAGCAGGGTGGCAAAATTTTACTTGTGGACTGGATAAGGAGCTGCGGGGCAAAGAGAACGCAAGCAAATACCATACGTGCGTATAAAAATACGTATAATGTGCTAGCACAATTTGCGCCAACGGAGCGGCTTTCGGATATAGATCGCGATTTTTGCCTGCGCTTTATGCACTTCTTATTGAATGAGTGCAAAGTATATAACAATGAGAAAAACAAGCCTCTGGCCCCACGTTCTGCACAGCACTATTATTCGCTATTTGTGTGCGCAATGAATGCAGCCGTGCGCAATGGGCTTATTGCAAAAAATCCCAATGACTTACTAACAGCAAGCGAGAGAATAAAAACAAGCGAGGCGCAGCGATGCTATTTGACGCAAGAGGAATTGCAGGGAATAATAGACGCAGAGCCCAAAAGCGCTGGCGCGGCTGATACAAAGCAAGCCTTTTTGTTTTCGTGTTTTTGTGGCTTGCGCGTTTCCGATATGTTGCGCCTAGAATGGGGCGATATAAGCGAAAGTAATGGAAAAAAGCGCATTGAGATAGTAATGCAAAAAACGCAAGAGCCCTTATATATACCTCTTTCGCGGCAAGCCCTTGCTTATTTGCCGGAACGGGGCAATAAAACCGATGCGGACAAAGTATTTTGTAATTTGACTACAAGCATACGAATGAATGCGCACGTGCGCCAGTTGGCAGCCGCAGCGGGGATAAATAAGCACGTGACATTTCACACGGCGCGGCACACTTTTGCGACTTTATTACTAACTAAAGGTGCGGATCTATACACTACTAGTAAACTGTTAGGACATACGGATATATCAACAACGCAGATATATGCAAAAATAGTAGATGCCAAAAAGCAAGAGGCGGTGAACTTATTGGATAACCTTTTTACCAAATAAAATACAATTATGAAACACACTATTTTAGACGAGTCGGCTAATGAGTTGCTGGCCGCAGTATTAGAGTATTTAAGGGCGCAGGAGCGTGTTTTTGCTGCAGTGGCTGATGAATATGGAGAGGATAGCACCACAGCCGCAGTAATGTGCGATGCTTGCGCAGAATTTAAAAAGAGCCTTGCACCCATTTTTGGTGCATCACTTATGGGTGCGCTGGAATTTAAAAATGCGGTAAGGGCCGTATAACTATAAACCAACAAGCGGGTAACAATGGACAAACTGCAAGAAATACTTGCAAGGGACATAGAGCGGCCGGTTATAACTCAAAAACAATATCAAGCGACCGTATTTTACGTTTACGCAACAGCGCACGTATTAGCCCGGCAAAATGAAAGGCCGTCTAACGAATTATGGGGCGCTTTAGAGGCTATAGAGCAAGCGCAGCGGGCAATTATGCCAACGGCAAGAAATAAAGCCGCAGCTGCAGCGTATTTTGTTCGTCTGGCGCGTAATGTGGCGGCTTTCGATATTCTAACTAATGGCAAACCTTTAAGCAAGGATGATGCGCGCCAAATAACCGACTTTTGGACGGATACGGAAATATTTGACGGCTTTAATACTGTAAGCTCCGATATCCAAAAGGCGCTGCGGCTTATGCTGGAGTACTGGCAGGCGGATAAGGCCGGCGGCTTTATTAGTGCGCCCGAGTTGCAAAGAGCCGCAGCCCGAGCTGGCGATTATGGAGTGTATCTTGAGCGCCTGATAGGTAGTATTAGGCCTGCAATGCCGGCAGCGCCAAAATCCATAGATGTAAAACGCGCGCACTTGCGCATGCCAAGTGGGGCTGCTTATAATAATTTGGCACGCTGGTACGATGGCGCAAGATTTACAAACTTTATAGAGGCTATAGATGATATTTATGAGGCTCTAAAGGTGGGCAAAAGTGATGAGGAAATAGGACGAAAAATAGTTGTGCAATATGACAACATAAATAAGCGCCTATATGATGAAAACACCGGGGCGCGCCTAAGGCGTCCGAGTTGGAAAGATTTTTTTAACGATATAGCCAACGCTTATGGGGTGCGACTGACTTATTATGCAGCATCCCGATTAAGAACCCAAAGGCGATAAAAGACTGTCGCGCTGTAACAATCACACCTAATTTTGCAAGCTGCTGATTTTTAGTGGCTTGTTTTTTTGTGCGCAGTCACTTTTTGATTTTTTTTGCTTTTTTAGGTAGGCAAATATTATGATAATCCAAAAATACGCAGTACCTTTGCGCAGAGTTTGAAAAGGCGGGTAATACAGCGCCCCCTGGACGGCTCAGAATGGCAGAGGTGACGGCTGCGGCTGTAGCAGACCAAAACCGCCAAACCGCATAATATGTATAACAATGGCGGAAGAGATTATTTTGCAAGAGTTGCGCAAAATTAAGGATGCGGCTCTTTTGGCAGCAAAGCCTATTTTGACAATGGATGATGCTGCGGCTTTTATGGGGGTAACCAAAAACAACCTTTACAAACTAGTGAGCGCAAGGCGCATACCACACTACAAGAGCGAAGGCGGCAAGTTTACGTATTTTAAGCGCGCAGAACTAGAGCAATGGCTAACGGCCGTGCGAGTGCCCACTAATGACGAATTGGAATCGAAGGCGGCCACACGTAACCTAACGGGAGGGGGTGCACTATGAGCAAGACAAAGCAAATAGGGGCGCTTTTGCCCGCTGGGGATCAATGCCCGCCGCCGGAGTCTTTTGTATTTTACAAGAGCTTTAGGGATGCTATAAGCGAGTGCCCGGAGGAGGTGCAATTAGTACTATATAGGGCTATAACCTCTTACGTGTTCGAGAGGGTCCCGCCGGAGCTGCCGGAGGCTTATGCGCGTATAGTTTGGAAATTAGTGCAGCCGCAATTAGATGCTAATTTGCGCAGGTACGAAAACGGCTGCAAAGGCGGAGCGCCCGAGGGCAACCAAAACGCACGCAAACAACCTAAAAACGACCAAAAAACAACCTAATTATAATTTACCTTAAAATTAAAATCTTCCTATCCCTCTTCCTATCCCAATAAAGAAGAGGAGAGGGAGCGGAATAGGGAGCACAAATTTTTTAATAAATTATGGATCATAATATATTACAGCTAACCGCGTGCACGTTTTTACAACGTGGATGCGTGGGGGAAAACTTACGCAAAGAAGTTACCAATTTTGCAAACTGGCTACAGCAACGCGAGAGCGAGGGGGACATGATCAGACACCCGGACAAACTTTTGCCAAACTGGAATAACTTGCGAGAGCACCAAACAGCCCCGGAGAGAGGCGGCGTAATTGCTAATTTTGCAAAGGCGATAGACTGCGGAAATATAGATATTATTTGCAGCGTGGGCAAGATAGCCGCAGAGGGTAATAAGTTGTATATTTGGCTTTATGCTGACGGCCTGCAGGATGCGCAGGAAAAAGCAAAGGTGATAGACGCGGAAATGATAGCGCACCAAGAGGCGGCAAGGGCTTTTGCAGCCGCAGCCGGTGCAAGTACGTTTGAATATAAAATAATGCCAAATGGGTAACGAGATTATTGTAGGGGACTGGAGCCGGTTTTACGGATCAGCCGCAAGGCGGGCACGGACAAAGAGCGAACAAAGAGAACGCACCCCGAGAAAGCGCACGCAAAGCCGGTACACAAAACCGGCAGCGTTAGTGGCTTTTGAAAAAGAGTACAACGCGGCGCAGTCGCTAAGGTATTCTAAAGTGCCGCCAGAGTGTAGGGCCCGCTGGACTTTTAGCGATAAGGACGCAAACAGCCTAACGCGGGCAATAATAGCGCATCTGAAATTCAATGGCTATTTTGCCGCACGCGTGAATACTACCGGCCTATATGACCAAAGGCGAGGCTTATGGAGGACCACAAGCGCGCAGCGTGGAATGGCGGACATATCCGCAGTAATAAATGGCCGCAGCGTTCAGTTGGAAATAAAGGCGGGGCGCGATAGGCCAAGGGCGGACCAAATAAACGTGCAAATGCAGGTGCAAGCTGCAGGCGGCGTTTATGAGTTTGTGCATAACTTTACGGAATACATAGAACTCTACAATCTTCTCGCGGCCGCAGCACTATAAGAGTGCGCACACTTTAACTGTGGGGCAAGTGTGAAAACGCATTTTACGAGAAAGAGCATCAAAAAACGGTGCTTTTTCTTGCATATATGAAAAAAAAGCTGTACCTTTGCGGCGACTTTTACAAACATATCAGAGGAAGGCCCCGCGAAAAAGCGCATAAAGTGCCCTTTTTGTTACTAGTTTGTTACCCGCTAAATAGTACGCGTGGGCTAACCTTTTGAAATATAGCAAATTGTACTAATAAAATATGATTTTACCCATATATCTATATGGCCAGTCTGCGCTGCGCAAAGAGACAGACGAGGTGACTCCCGGTGAGTTGGACCTCAAACAACTCATTTCCGACATGCAGGACACGCTCACAGCCGCAGAAGGCTGCGGTCTCGCCGCCCCGCAGATAGGACTATCCAAACGCCTGTTCATCGTGGATGGCAGTGAGTTGGGCGAAGACTATCCGGAGTGCGTCAACTTCCGACAGGCTTTTATCAATCCCGAGATTATAGAGGAGAGTGAGGATCAGGTGTCCTATTCGGAAGGATGCCTCTCGTTGCCCGGTATATCGGAGAACGTGGTGCGCCCCAAGACCATTACTATCCGCTATCAGGATACCGACTTCCAGTGGCATGAGGAGACCTTCACCGACTTCAAGGCCCGCATCGTGCAACACGAATACGACCATCTGGAAGGACATGTTTTTACCGACCGTATCTCGCCTATCCGCAAGACCCTGGTGCGTAACAAACTGAGCAACATAGCTAAAGGCAAGACCGTCGCGCGCTATAAGTATAAAAGGAATTAGCGATTAGTGATTAGTGTTTAGTGGTTAGAGGATGGATTGGTTGAATGTCATCATCATGGGTATAGGCTTAGCAATGGATTGCTGCGCCGTATCGGCCGTACATGGGCTCAATGAACGCCGTTGGCATCCGCGTGCCGTACTCATGGCCGCCATCTTCGGACTCTTCCACATGGGCATGCCTCTCATCGGCTATGCGGCAGGAAATCTGTTCGTGGCTTTTATGCATCGTTATGCTCCTTGGATTGCCTTGGCTCTGTTGGTATTCTTAGGCTGCAAGATGATCTGGGAGTCGTATCACGAGCATGATGAACAGAAAACAGCCAATTGGCACGTTATTAATCTCTTGCTGCTTGCTTTTGCGACCAGCGTGGACGTCTTGGCTACCGGACTGCTGTTTGTGCCCTATCCGGATTGGCTCGTTCCCTCCGTACTGACGATAGGTTCGATAACCGCCCTATTCTCATTAGGCGGGTATTTGGTGGGCGTGTATGTCGGCCGACTGAAAATCAATATGGAAGTTATTGGCGGTATCGTACTGATACTGCTGGGAATTAAGATTTGGGCCGAAGGATTTTTGATGAATTGAAGATTGAAGGATGTTTATTATACAGAACACATTGGTTTCTTTGGATGTACTCGAGAAAGAATTCTGCTGCGATTTGGACACTTGTCGTGGCTGCTGCTGTATTGAAGGGGACGCCGGGGCACCTGTTACTGAAGAAGAATGCGCCCAATTGGAACAACTCCTGCCCGAACTCTTGCCTCAGATGACGCCCGAGGCACGTAAGGTGTTAGAAGAACAAGGACTCTCGTACCTCGACCCCAGTGGCGAACGTGTCTTGTCTATCGTCAACGACAAAGATTGTATCTTTGCCCGCACCGATCACCGCGGATGGACCTATTGTCTGATCGAGAAGTTGGGGCATCCTAAACCTATCTCCTGCCACCTATATCCCATCCGCCTGACGAAGGTGGGCGAGAGGGTAGGCGTGGAGTATCATCGATGGGATATTTGCCATTGTGCTCGAGTGCTGGGCAAGAAAAACCATGTGCGTCTCTATGAGTTTCTGCGTGAACCGCTCATCCGACGTTTCGGACAAGAGTGGTACGAGGAGTTGGAATTGACCGCTCAAGAATGGCGCAAACAGACAGAAGGCAGAGTTTAACTCTGCAAACCGGAAAAATATCCGGAAAAATTTGCGTATGTGCAAAATAATTTGTACCTTTGCGCGCTAATTTGGCTTATAAAAGCAAAAAAGACTTAAAACAATATAGTTATGAAGAAAGCAATTGCAGGGGCTGTAGCCGTGATTATTATCGCTTTAGGCGTGTGGGTGTACATTAAGTTCTGCTTCGTGTACAGTACCGGCACCAACGAAGGCGATATCAACTATTTCCAGCGTGAGGGTTTTATCTTCAAGACCTACGAGGGAAAGATGATTCAGACCGGTTACAACTCTAAGAATTCAAATGCCACAATCCAGTCTAACGAGTTTAAGTTCTCGGTTGCAGAGGAGCGTATTGCTCAGCAAATCGACATGAACTCGGCCCGCCAGATTAAACTGCATTGGAAACGTTATCTGGGGACCTTACCTTGGCGCGGCAATAGTCAGTATGTGGTGGATTCGATTATCTCGGTGCAGCAAGTTGCACCTCAGCAGGATGTCTTTCCCGATATCCCGCAGTAAAGCAACTCATGTGTAATTCCTAAATTAATCATATTATGCTTACAGCAAAAGAAGATAACTTGATTAAACTGTACGAAAATTCGTTTCGTAACAACTGGGATTTGGAGGCCATTACCGATTATGGTACTACCAATACCCTTAAGTATAGCGATTTAGCGGCTAAGATTGCCAAACTGCACCTGCTCTTTAAGCAGTGCGGAGTGAAGAAAGAAGACCGTATTGCCGTGATGGGTCGTAACAACTGCAATTGGGTGACCGTCTATTTGGCTACTGTTACCTACGGAGCCGTCATCGTGCCTATCCTGCAAGACTTTAAAGCTAACGATGCCCTGCATATCATCAACCATTCGGAGTCGAAGGTGCTCTTTATTACCGACCTTATTTGGGAAGGTCTGGACCTCGAACAGATGGAGTCGATGCATGTGGTGTATTCGTTGACCGACCTGAAGATTTTGGCTACCAATCTCAAGAAAGATACTTCATGGGAGTGGGCTGAGGCTGCTTTCGCTAAAGCATATCCAAAAGGTTATACTAAAGAGGATGTCGCTTACGCTGAGCGCTCGAATGCCGAGGTGGCTAGTATCAACTACACCAGCGGTACAACGGGCTTCTCTAAGGGTGTCATCACGCCTTGCAATGCCTTGGCCAGCCATATTAAATGGTTCTTCACTACCGGTCTCATCTTCCCGGGCTGCCGTCACGTGGCTTTCCTGCCCTTGGCGCACGCTTATGGATGTATCGTTGACTTCCTGGGTTCTCTCGCCGCCGGCGGACATACCTATTTCATCGGTCGTACACCTTCGCCCAAGATTCTCTTGCAGGCCTTTAAAGAGGTGAAACCGACGCTGATTATCTCGGTGCCCCTGATTTTGGAGAAAGTGTACCGCAAGCAGATTGCTCCGCAGATATCCAAAGCACCTGTCAGCTGGGTGCTGAAAGTGCCGTATCTGGATGAGGTAGTACTCAGTAAGATTCGTCAACAACTCATCGACGCTTTTGGTGGCGAGTTCAAACAACTCATCTTAGGCGGTGCTCCGCTCAACGCAGAGGTAGAAGCTTTCATGCGTCGTATCAAGTTCCCCTTGACGGTTGGTTACGGAATGACCGAGTGCGCTCCGCTTATCTCGGTATCGTTCTATCCGGAAGTGCGCAACTTCTCCTGCGGAAAGGTATTGGATGGTATCATGGAAGCACGTATCGTTAACCCCAACAGCGAAGGGGTAGGTGAGATACAGGTACGTGGTGAACACGTGATGCTGGGTTATTACAAGAATAACGAGGCTACTAAAGAGGCCTTCACCAAAGATGGCTGGCTGCGTACCGGCGATTTAGGCTATATCGATAACGACGGCTTCCTCTATATCAAGGGACGCAACAAGACGATGTTGCTCGGCCCCAACGGACAAAATATCTATCCGGAAGAGATTGAGGCTAAACTCAACAACCTGCCGTACGTGCTCGAGTCGCTGGTTATCCAACACGAGGATCGTCTAGTAGCTCTCGTATGTCCCGACTATGACGCTGTCGATGCGGACGGTCTGGATCGCGAGAAGTTGGAGGAGTTTATGGAGAAGAACCGTAAGGACCTCAACGCCCAATTGGCCGGCTATGAGCAAGTGAATAAGATTAAACTCTATCCGCACGAGTTCGAGAAGACGCCTAAGAAATCCATCAAGCGCTTCTTGTACACGCAGATGGCTCAAGACTAAACAACGGTGAACCTGTGCATTGACCAAGGTAATTCGCGTACCAAAGTAGCGGTCTTCCGCGAGAACGGGCGTCTGGTGAAGAGTCTGGTATACAAGACTTTTACCTCTGCCGATGTGGAGCGCCTGTTCCAACTCTATCCGCTGAGCGATAGTATTATCTCGTCGGTGGTGAACTTGGAACCCAGTGTCGTCAATGCCTTGCACCGCCTCAGTCGTACCTTTGTGCTCTTTGACCACAACACTCCTGTGCCTATCGTCAACGACTACGATACGCCGGAGACCTTGGGACAAGACCGCCTGGCCGCCGCAGTGGGAGCCGCAGGACTATGCGGTAACGAGAACCTGCTCATCATCGATGTCGGCTCGGCTATCACCTACGACTGCGTCACCGAAGACGGGCACTTTATCGGAGGTAATATTGCTCCGGGACTGAAGATGCGCTTTGCTTCACTCAGGGAAAAGACTAAAAAACTGCCGCTCGTCGAGGCTGAAGAAGGTGAACTCATCCCTCTGTTTGGCAAGAATACCAAAGACGCTATCAAGGCCGGAGTCGTACGCGGCATAGTTTTTGAGGTAAAAGGATATATACGCGCTATGAAGGAGCGCCTGGAACACTTCCAGACCTTCATCACAGGCGGCAATGCGCCCTTTGTCCTTAATGGCGTCAATGAGGAAGTAAGGCACGAGAAAAACCTGGTACTCATAGGGCTGAATAAGATTTTGGAATACAATAAGTAATAGATACTAAGTTGAAAATAAGGCATTACATACTATCCCTTTTGTTGCTGTTGCCTATAGGCATGATGGCGCAGTACTTTACTTCCTCGCCCGCGTCGCGTTTCGGATACGGTGAGATTAACGATAATATACCTATCGCTTACCGCGCTTTGGGAGGTGTGTCTACCGGTATGCGTCTGTCTACCGCTATCAATCCCTCGCAGCCGGCTTCATATACAGCTTGCGATAGTCTGTCGTTTATGATGGACATAGCAGCAGGAGTAGGATGGACGCGCTACAAGGATTCAAACGGTAGGAAGAATAAGGCGAATGGTAACCTCGAATATGTCAATATCCAAGTGCCGTTGTACAAACGTTATATCGCTCTCTCGGCCGGTGTGATGCCGTATTCGTCGGTAGGTTATAAGTTCTCCATGGTGGGCGAGTCGGGTACGCATGAATACAATCTGGATTACCAGGGTGACGGAGGCTTGTCGCAGGTGTATGCCGGAGCCAGTTTCAATCTCTTTGATTGGGTGGCAGTAGGTGCTAACTTCTACTATATGTGGGGTGCACTGCACAACTATACCGCGCTCACCTTCTCGGAGGCCGGTATCTATCCCTCGCAGATGGATCGCCAGTTGAAGGTCAATTCCTATCGCCTTCGCTACGGATTGCAAGCCTTCCATACCTTTGCCGAGAAGCACACGGTAGTTATCGGCGCTACGTTCGAGAATAAACAGAAAGTGCACGGTGACTACTACCAGGTGGAGATAGTGTCCGACGATACGATTCGCTCGACCGACAAAGGCTTCGAAGTGCCGATGTACTGGAGCGTAGGTACGAGTTACAACTGGAGCGGTCGTCTGACGGTAGCTGCTGACTTTAGTGTACAGTATTGGAGCAAGGCATCCTTCTTCGACCAAAGCGATGTGCTCAAGGACCGCTATCGCCTGAGTGTGGGTGCCGAGTATCGCCATAATCCTATCGGACGCAACTATGCAGACCGCATGTATTGGCGTGTAGGTCTTTCGGCGATGAACTCGTATATACGCGATACGTCTAAGGCCAACGACCTGAACGTAGCTATCGGATTCGGTTTCCCTTTCCGAGGCATAGGCACCGTACTGAATACCACCATCGAATACCAGCGTCGTATGGCTCTTAAAGGCATGACGGAGCACGGATTGCGATTCACGGTAGGTATCTCGATTAACGAACAGTGGTTCCACAAACGTAAACTATAAATACTCAATATTATGAAACAGACGTTATTTGTTTTGCTGCTGGCAATGTGTGTTCCCGCAGCGGTAAGTGCTAAAAAGCCCACTAAGGAGGCAGAAACGCAACCTACGGTAGTGGCTGCTCCTGAAGTAGAGGAAGACCCGGTTATCACCGAAGAGTGTATGGCCGCTGCGTCGATGTTCTCCACCAGTGCTAAGAACAATCAATATGCCGATGCCTATGAGCCTTGGCTGCAAGTGTTCAACGAATGCCCCAACTACACCCGCGCTACTTATACTACGGGTGAGAAGATTCTCGATTGGAAGTATTCGACCTGCACCACGGACGAGGAGAAAGCCGCCGTAAAGAAAATGATGATGCTCAACTACGACAAGTGGTTGCGCTGGTTCGGCAACGATAAGAAGTATCCTAAGGCTTATATCTTGGGTCGTAAGGGTATGACCTATTGCAAGTATTTCGAAGAGGACAGTCTCAAGATGGACGCCTACGATTGGCTCAAGGAGAGTGTGACAACGATGCAGAAAAACTCGCAAATCAATGTCATCAAAAACTTTATCGAGGTATCTTGCGGTTTGTACAAGGCCGATAATGAGAAGTATGCTGAGCAATTTATTGCCGACTATACCCTGTCCAACAATCTGCTGCAGTCGATTGCTGATGATCCTGCCAGCAAGAATGCTATGGCTGCTGCTCAGATGAAAGAGGCTATTGATGACCTCTTTGCCCGTTCGGGTGCTGCCAGCTGCGAGAAGTTGGATGAGTTGTATGCCGCTCAGGTTAAGGAACTCACCCAACTGGAGGACTTGCTCAAACTCATGAAACTGTACAAACGTATCCGCTGCACCGAGTCGGATGTATACTTTGCTGCGGCTGAGAAAGCGCACTCCTTGCAACCTACCGAGGAATCGGCTGCCGGTTGCGCGCGAATGTGCAAAAAGAAAGGTGATTGGACCGGCGCTATCGACTACTATATGCAGGCTCTGACGCTGACCGAGGATGAGAATGATGAGGATATCGACGACTATGAATACGAGATAGCTTACATCTATTACGCCAACCTCAAACGCTACGTGGATGCCCGTACGGCAGCTTTACGTAGTCTGCAGAGCAATCCCCAGCAGGGGCGTTGCTATCTGTTGATTGGTCTGTGCTACGCTGAGGCTCGTCCGTTCAGCGAGAACGACTTCTCGGCTGCGCAATGCCGCATCCTCAATAAGACCGTTTATTGGGCTGCTGTAGACCAGTTTAAGAAGGCTAAAGAGGTAGATGCTACCTGCGCTGCTGATGCCGATAAGTTTATCGCTTCGTACAGCAAGTATTTCCCCACCAAGGAGGAGATGTTTGACTTGGCCAATATCTTTAACGGCCAGAACCGCTTCCTGGTAGGCGGCTGGGTAAACGAATGGACGACAGTTCGTGCAGCTAAGTAAGATTGCATATATTCTTTTGGCAGCACTCGTAGTAGGTCTGAGTGCGTGCAGTGGTGACGGTAAGGTCCGCGCTGACGCTATTGAGGACCGCTCACAGATGCCTATATTGGATGCGAGAGGAGTGTCTACACTCATCTCGGATTCGGGTATAGTGCGCTATCGTGTGAATGCTGAGACCTGGCAACTATACGATAAAGCACAGCCTTCTTATTGGGACTTCCCGCAGGGTATCTACCTCGAGAAGTTTGATGAGGACCTGAATGTGGAAGCCTCCTTGCGTTCCGATTTGGCTCGCTACTGGGATAAGACCGGCATTTGGGAACTGACGGGTAATGTGCATGCAGTTAACGAGGAAGGCGAGATATTCGATACGCCCAAACTCTATTGGGATCAGCAGCAGGAAAAGATATATTCCGATACCGTTATCCGCATCCAACGCGAGACATCGGTTATCGAGGGAGTAGGCTTCGAGAGCAATCAGACGATGTCGCAGTATGTTATTTTGAAACCCACGGGATATTTCCCGATAGATGACGAAGAATAAAATGAAGTTATTGGAAAACAAAGTAGCCCTGATTACGGGCGCCTCACGCGGTATAGGTCGTCAGATAGCCCTGAAGATGGCATCTGAAGGCTGCAATATCGCCTTTACCTATCATACGAATAAACCGGCTGCCGATGAGACGCAAGCTCAGATTGAGGCGATGGGGGTACGTTGTGTGGCTTTTGCGGGTAATGCGGCTGACTTTGACGATGCTCACCGTCTGGTGGATCAGGTGGTTAAAGAGTTTGGACGCATTGATGTATTGGTCAATAATGCCGGTATCACCAAAGATGGTCTCATTATGCGTATGACCGAGCAACAGTGGGATGAGGTGTTGGGCGTGAACCTGAAGTCGGCGTTTAACTTCATTCATGCTGTCACCCCCGTGATGATGCGTCAGCGCTCCGGTTCGATTATCTCTATGTCGAGCGTGGTAGGCTTAAACGGTAATGCCGGACAGGCCAACTATGCGGCTTCTAAGGCCGGTATTATAGCTTTGACTAAGTCTACGGCTAAGGAGTTGGGGGCACGCGGCATACGCGCTAATGTAATTGCTCCGGGCTTTATTATGACCGATATGACGGCCTCGCTGCCCGAGCAAACCCTGCAGGACTTTATCCGCCTTATCCCCATGCGCCGAGCAGGACAACCCGAAGAGGTAGCCGGTGTAGCGCTCTTCCTGGCGAGCGACTTGAGTTCGTACGTGAGTGGAGAAGTAATACAGGTCAACGGCGCAATGGGCTAAGCTGCGCTGCGCAGTAGGTCTTGCCCTGTCCGTCATGCATTTGATAGGTTACGCTGTCGTTATCGACGGCGTAACTTATTTCTACCTGTTCACCTTCGTAGGCCTCATGCTGATAGAAAATATCCAGGCGTAGTTTGTCGTCCTGCATCTTGGGACGGTAGGTGTCCATCATCTTCTCTAAGTATTTGCACGAGTTGCAGTGTTTATTGTAGTCCAAATCCGAATACTCGATGCGGCGTGTCTCGCTGCCGGTAGGAGCGGTGAGGGGACGCAGACGCGGAGCGCGGTCCATCTCCAAAACCTCGCCGTCTACTGCGCCGTCAAACATGGGGTGGTCAAAGATATTGGCTATCTCGCGTTTCTCCAGATCCAGCACGGCCCAGATACTCTTGCAGCGACCAATCATGCGCTTCTCGCCATTGATATTGTAGATACGGAAATTACGTGTGCTGAGCATGTGGGCATCGCTCTCTATCCAGGTCTCAAATATCACCTTGTCGCCGTGAGTGGGCAACTCCCACATCTCAACCGACAGACGGGTCAGTATCCAGGTCAATCCCATGGGATAGAGTTGGCGGATACCGAAGCCTAAATCGTCAGCCACGGTGCCGGCTACTTCCAGCAGGTAGTTCTCCAGATTGTAGAGGCGTAACTTACGGCTATCGTCGACCTCTTGGTATTTAATCGTATAGGTGTATTCGTATTTCATATTCGCTCAATTAACGTGCAAAGGTACACATTTTTTTTGATATGTCCAAAATATTTTGTACTTTTGCACCCGATAAGGATATTATTATGCCTACTACCATCATCGACGATATTTCTTTAGACCGCGAACGGCGTATCGTGCGTCGGGGAACGGAGGAGGTGCATCTGACGGGTCTGGAATACGACTTGTTGGCGTACTTGGTAGCGCATGCTAATCGCTTGTGCACGCGCGAAGATATATTAGATGGCGTGTGGGGAAACAGGTTTCAGTACGATCAGGGAACGATAGACGTGCACCTGAATGCTTTGCGCCGCAAGATGGGGTGGAGCAACAAACATCCGATAGAGACAATCCGCGGTGCGGGACTCATCTTTCGCTTAGATAGACCGGTCAGCCCTTATACTCTTGACCTGCAGGCTTTTGTGAACGATTGGCTGCGCAGCCATGAGGTGGAGATTAAGGCTGCAGGACTGACTGTCCGTCAGCGTCTTACGCCCTTCGTCAATGTCTTGACGCTCTCTCCGAATGCCTTGCGGCACTTGTTGGATAGTGTGCTTATCGCTTTGCTGCCCGGTGCACGCCCCGGCATCCTGACGGTGAGTAGTCAACTCACGATGCAGTCTTTTGTCTTGTCGTTGGATATCAACGGTACAGTCAATGAGTTGCGTATCCCCATTAATGGGGATTTGGGAATTTCTTAAGAAAATCTTAAGCATTCTTTAAGAATTTTATAGTACCTTTGCCGCGTTTTTGAGAAAATGCGGTATCGAGTATTGTTTATAGTGTGGCTGTCGTGCATCGTCTTCGCTTATGCTGAGACGGTGATGGATACCTTGCCCGATGTGGAGGTGTCGGTGTCGCGTATTGCCGAGCCTGTCGTGCGTCAGCAGATGCAGGTGAGTGTACTGGATGCGCGTATGATGGAGGCGGCCGTAGTGACTACGCCTAAGGAGGCGGCGTCGCTGGCGCCTAATATCTACATGCCTGACTACGGTTCGGCTATGACGAGCAGTATCTATGTGCGCGGCTTGGGCAGTCGTATCAACGAGTCGGTGATGGGGGTCGTCGTGGATGGTGTGCCGCTCTTGGATAAGAACATGTACGATTATACGCTGCAGGATGTCAAACGTATCGAGTTGTTACGCGGTCCGCAGGGGGCTTTATATGGCCGTAACTCGCCGGGAGGCGTGATGGAGATACGTACTATACAACCTTTAGATATTAACGATTATGTAGTGCGTGCCCGCGTGGGGTACAGCAGTGCCAATACGGTGCAAGCTCAGGCCTCTTTTTATGGAGGCGGATGGGGCATAGCGGCGCGATACGGTCGTACGGACGGCTTCTACCGTAATGCTTTCAACGGCCGCAAGATTGATAGCGGTCAGCAGGCTGGTGGACGAGTGGTCTATGACTGCCGCCCCAACGACTATTGGCGGGTGACGAGTAGTGTGACAGCCGATTGGGTGGAGCAGGGGGCTTTTCCGTATGCCGATGCCCGGAGCGGTGTTATTGACTTCAATCGCTCATCGGGGTACGAGCGTCTGGCTCTGCTGCCGAGTGTGCGCGCTGAATATATGCATCAGGGTTATCGCTTACTGCTGAGCGGCAGTTACCAGTTTATGCACGATGATATGCGCATGGACCAAGACTATACGCGTGCCGATATCTTTACCCTGCGTCAAACGCAGCGGCAACATAATGCCTCTGTCGATGCTATCCTCTATGCGCCTAAGCCTGTCGAGTGGTACGAATGGACCGTTGGCGTGAGTGGTATAATCAAGACCAACCGTATGTCGGCGCCGGTGACTTTTATGCGTGAGGGCATAGAGACGCTTATCCTGGCTAATGCCAATAACGGCATCCGAACGGCTTTCCCTACTGACTCTATCTCTATCCGCAATACGGTACTGCCTATCCGCAGTCGTTTTCAGTTGCTCAATGCCGGCGTAGCGGCGTATCACCAGAGTCATTTTCGTGTCCGTAACTGGCATTTTAACGCGAGCGTGCGTATTGATTATGAGAACGCGCGCATGCGCTACACGAGCGAGGCGGATGTGGATTATCTCTTTACGCTGATGATGAACGACTATAAGACGCTGCATACGCGTATTCATGGAGTCAAAGAGGCGCATTATGTGCAGGTCTTGCCCCGCGTGGCGGTGTCTTACGAATCGGATATCGTTACCGTGTACGGATATGTGGCGGAAGGTTTTAAGGCTGGCGGGTATAACCCTCAGATGTTCAGTACCGTCACGCAGAACCGGGTGATGACGGACATGGCATCGGATATGGGAATCCATCTGCAGATGGCCGATCCGCGTTTTACGGATGTAGCAGTGACGGAATATCGTCCGCAGACCGATTGGACTTTTGAACTCGGTGCGCACCTGACGCCGGTGGAAGGACTGAAGATAGATGTGGCGGCTTTTCATATCCGCAGTTACAATCAGCAGGTGACTGTCTTTCCTACGGGCAAGACGACCGGTCGTATGATGGCTAATGCAGCTCGTTCGCGTGTGTGGGGGGCCGAGGCGGCATTGCATTATCGTTGGTCGCACAATCGCTGGTTCGGTCTGCTGCATGCTGCCTACGGCTTTGCCGATGCACGTTTTATACGCTTCAATGACGGCATAGGCGACTATAGTAACCATTTTATCCCTTACGCTCCGCAACATACGGCGCATGCGATGTGTAATGCGGGCTATAGGGTGGGGCATAAGGCGCTTCAGGCTGTCTCGCTGACGCTTAAAGGTGACGGCATAGGACGTATATGGTGGAACGAGCAAAACGACCGCTCGCAACCTTTATACGGCCTCTTAGGGGCTACACTCACGCTCGAATGGAAGTATGTCCAACTGCAACTATGGGCGCGCAACCTCACCGATACACGTTATGACGTGTTCTATTTCCGCTCGATGGATAATGACTTCCTGCAGCGCGGCCGTCCCCGCGAAATGGGCATAGAGGTGAAGGTGGAATTTTAGTTGAGAGTTGAGAGTTTAGTGTTTAGAGTTACAAATTACAAATTAAAAATTATTGATATGAAAAAGTTTACTTTTTTTCTGGTCTTGGCCGCTATGATGGTGGCTTGCAAGAGTAATGATCCTGATTCGTCGAACAAGAAGAACGCTGCTTTTGACAGCGCTACGGAGTTTACGGCGTATGGCTTGATTTCTGTTCCCGGACAGCAGTTCTTGAAGGACAGTGTGCGTGTAGTGGCAGAGTTGAAGGGCGACACGGCGTTGGACCTGTATCTGTATGAGGTGACGTTCTCGTCGCGTATGCCGGTTACTATCGACATGGTTATCCCCGATATCCCGTGCGAACGCACTACCCAGCTCATCACCTTTGCGGGTGAAGATATCGAGCCTACAATGGGCGGTAATCCTGTTCCCAAGTATATAACTACGGGATTAGCGGGTATTGTTACTCCGGACAGCCTATGCTTTGCTACCGCTTTTGGCGGCATGGAATGCATCTATCAGGGCTTGTGCGTGATGACCCGGTAAGATAATGTGATGGTTGGCGATAGGTCGGTGGAGCAGGTAGTCGGCTACCTCTTCATTGGCCTCTAACCACACCTGCGTGCGGCACAGGTTGGGTTCATACTGATTGCGCACCAACTGAACATCGGCAGCAAAGATACGCTGCATGTCGCCGCTCATCTTGACTAATGTATAGTCACCTAAGGGCAACTCGCCGTGTATGGCTACGCCTATGCCCGACTCAAAATGGGTCGTGTATTCGTACTTGTCTACCATCTGCAGGGGAATAGTACAGTGTGCAAAGAGTAGGTTCTTCCCTTCTATGCGTGCGGGGTTGGCTTGGAAACCCGGGCAGCCTGTCACACGTTGACACAGCATCATGGTCATCAGAGCCGGTATATCGCCTTCGCAGGCGGCTGGTATACCGTCAGCATTCAGTTTGGCTAAGGCCAGACACCCGGTGTTGTGAACGGTAGTGAGCAAGTCGAAGCAGCGCAGCGTCAAGCCGTCGAGGGCATATTTAGCTACTATCTCTTTCAGACGTTCGTAAATACGCAGTGCACCGGCCTCGCCACCGTCGACGACACCTAAGGAGGTTACTTCTTCGATAGGTATATCTTCCAATTCGATGTCCATCAGTCGATGGACCATCTCATAGTCTACTTGCGAGGCGATAAGCCAGTCGCTGGGAAAACCGATGACGCCTAATTTACTCATAGAAGAGCGGCTTACGGGAATCGAACCCGCCTCCTCGGCTTGGGAAGCCGATGCACTACCGATGTGCTAAAGCCGCAAATGTGGGTGCAAAATTAGTACTTTTTTTTGAATTACGCAAATGTTTATCCGTATTTTTGTACTAATTTGCACAAAAATGCGATTTCGGTATTGGTTTATCCGTCTAATTTGCACTAAATCATTAGTTATTGACGTGTTTGTCGACGTGCTTCTTGTGAGCTCGGGCGTATGGCGGTTTAAAATCCCGCGAAAGAACTTGTTCTGAGCGGAGAGGAAGCATCGCGGCTGCCCTACGAACGCGTTCGTCTTGCAGCAAGCGCATGCTGACGAGCGCATACTGAAATTTTGCACCCGATTCAGCTTGTTCCTTTTGACACAAGAAGGGAACAAGCTGTATGTAGAGAGGGGATAGAGTTTGTCTTATCCTGCAATAAGTAGACACATTTAGGAACACTAAACTGTCTACTAAATTTAGGAAAAGACAAGCTAAAGATAAATACAGGCAAAAAGAATACAAGCCAAGTGTTAGCTTGTACTTATTTCAATAGTGAGGTTTGTGTGTTTGTAAAATGATACAAGTTACAAAGATGTGTGAAAGTGTGAAAGTGTGAATTTTACTCGCCGAAGGTGTTGAAGAGATGGTCGAGATCTTCGTTGGTGGTGATGTTGGCAACTTTGTCGCGGAGTTCACCATGCGCAGCGAAGTCAAGACGCTGTACAGTAGTACCAGTGGCAGTTTTGACCACACGAATCAGTTGAGCACGACCGATAGCAGGATTCTCCGTAGCGTATTGTGCTAAAGCTTTAGCTTTACCTACGTTGTCATCACGTGTGTTGTCGTGCGGTTCAAGAATATCCACGATATAGTCTCCTCCATATTCCTTACGAATGATGAGGAAATCCGGGTAGAACGCTTTGAATGTGCCTTTGTAGTTGTAGTATAGAGCCAATGCCGTTTCTCGTCCTCTTGACGGATTACGATACCAACAACGGAAATCATCCCGTTTCTGTTCTTCTTCAATCACGCGTTTCTCCCACGAGTTGAGTTTGATACGAACGGTTCCTGTCATCTCATCTACAAAGAGGTGGTCAGAATACTCGTCACCATCTTCATCGTTATGGAAGAAGACATTGTTGCTCAGATTGAACGGCACATTGGAAATCTCGGCACTATCACGCACGATGTTACGGTACTGCGTTTTGAGTGCATCGGAGAGACGTGTTGTCTTCTGGCGATATTGGTCATTCAGTTTGTGGTATTCCCGTTTGGCGAAGTCATTGAGCATTGCCATCTGAAGTTCATCGCAGGTAAATAGGATGACATCTACCATATAAAGGCTGACACCTTCCGGATACGGATACTTTTGTCCGTATGCTATAGCTACGCCTTCGTTGCCTAATTGTTTTTCTGCGATACGCAACTGACGATCCAAGTCCACTTGTGATTCAGAGAACATGTTGCCGGATTGCTCCGTTTTGATTTGTTCTCCAAAGGCATCGTACACTTTCGCCAGCATCTCAAAGTTCATTACCTGCTCTTTGGATGCTGTGTATTTGCCGGTTTGTTTGAGATTAACGATATAGTCGTGGATACGTTCTACGATAGCATCTATCACCGCTTCGTGTGCATTCACGTCCAAGCCGGACATCAGCAAGAAGTGCGACAAGGAGAAGAGCGATTTGAGATAGTCGTTCATTTGGAATGTACGCACGAGGTATGTTGGCAGCGCAAGACCATTGATGTAATCTACAATCTTATCGCGTTCTATTTCTTCGTACTCAAACTCAATCGGGTTATCTTCTACCTCGATAGGTTCATTGTCTATCGGAGTTTTGGGATAGATTGGTTTATGCGGTGTTGTAGTTGGTGTTGTCGGTGTTGTCGGAATATATGGCGTAGCCGGATTATTGTCTTTATCGAATAATGAAAGCGTTTCCTCCTCTTTGGGCTTCGGCTTTGCGACAGGACGAGTTGTTAAGATTACGTATGAACCATGCTCCAGTTCTTCGCCCAATACATCTGTTGGCAGTTCACCTCCTTCGGAGTTCTGCAATTCATCTACTACTTGTTGTACTTTCTCTGCATCGAAATGCGGCAGGAACAGTTGCACGTCATTCAGCATGTCGTCCACCAAGATGCGTTGCTGTATCGGCGTGCGCACCATACGTCCGAGCAACTGCGCGATAGCTGTTGCGTCCGTATAACGACGGAAAGACATCATCGTTTCAGCACGAGGACAATCCCAACCGGTGGATAGCGTCTCTTTGAAGAATACTACGCGTGCCAAGCGGTTATCTTGTATCTTCGATGGTTCTTCGTACGGAACTTCCAATCCGTTGATTGTTATAGAACCTTTAGTATCGCCAAAAGCATGTACTACTTCGCCTGCAGCGAATTGAATGCCGGATTTCTGTTCGATGTTACGCAAGCACTCATCGAGATCAGTTTCGGTGATATTGCCGTTGGCTCCATTCAATACTTGAACAACAAATATCGGTCGTACCATCCAATGGTGTTGCTCACGACAGAACGTTTCCCAATGGATGCACTTACTTACCCATTCTTCGGTTGCTGCTTGCAGGATAGTCATATCCTTTTGCTCGTTGGCTTCCTTGGGGTAGTAGATGATGACGCGGTCTTTGAGCAGACCTGATGCACGTACTTCTTCAGTAGAAACACGAACAGGACGATTGGTGGCAGATGAGTTTTTGACCAGCTGGTTGAAACGCTCAATGGTTGCCGACATACCGATAACAACCGGAATAGGTTTGAGACCATCTTTCTCGCTGCCTAAGATGAATTTCTGCATGATGGTGGTCGCACGTCCAGCTTCTTGACCACGCATACCACGGTGTGCCTCATCGATGATGAAATATAGTTTGTCGGATTTCTCTTCAACGGTATTGGCAAGCGTTTCGTAGATGGTATATTGGCGATTGTCGGAATGTTGTGTGAGGTTACTGGTTCGACTCAGTTTCTGGGTGTTTAGGAAATAGATATGTCCTTCTTCCAAAGTCTCGCGGTCGAATGATTCATCTTCAATTACGACACATTGATCCAAACGAATCTTGTCAGCACTATTGTCGATCTTCTCTTTCGATTGCAGGTTCAGTTCCGGCGAATCGGAGAGCCATACAAAGATAGCATCCGGTTGCTCCACGTACTTATCTGTACCAAAGAATATATCCTCGATGAGAGCGGACATGATAATTGTCTTACCGGCACCTGTTGGCGCAGTAAACGATACCACTTGATTTTGGTGCGAGTGGCGATACTCGTTTTGTGCAGCGGCGCAATGGTCACGCAGACGTTCTACTGCGCGCTTTTGGAATGTCATCAATTCGTCTTTCATATCATCGAGGTATATTGATTCTAAAGTTATCTAAATAATCGCGGTACAGTTGGCAGGTTTTGATGTGCCGTGACGCAAATGCGCCTGTTGTGAGTGCTTTTGCCATCTCGCGGTACATGGCATCGCTATCTACAATCAGATAGACCATACGAATGGATTCGTTCTCCATTATCTGTTGGAAGAACTCGCCAAAGGCTTTCTCGTTATTGAGCACCGCAAACTCATTGTTCGGAAGTACGAGCATATCCGGCACAGCTTCTCCTTCTAAGGTTGGGCATGTACCAATGGCTCCGGATTTCATCCAAAGGAGCGGCAATAGTTCGCGGAACTGCTTGCCGAGAGCGACGTTGTTCTTGTCAAGGAAGTTGAGACGGAAGAAGATTGCATTTGTCTCAAAACCATCGGCCATCTGACGGTGGTCGGTGCCAAGGTATTCTCCTTTGAGCGGTTGACCGTTGACATCGGTTCCAGTAATCGAACAAACGGAACGCGGCCAGTTAACGTATTGCGCGATACCAAGACGCTCCCATTCTGCATCACCGGGTTTGAAGCCTTGTGCAGTTAGCGATTTCGCTTCTTCTACGGACACTTCATTGTTTGTTACCATGATACAACGACGATGACCACCATCTTCCGCATTGAGCAGATTGACGGCGTGAAGTGTTGTTCCACTACCGGCAAAGAAATCTACGATGAGTGCATTCGGTTTGTTGGAAACGAAGAAACGGATAGAGTCTTGAACTGCGTAGAGAGATTTTGGAAAAGTAAATCTCCTATCGAGAAAGATATTTCCTATTAATCGAGAGCCATACTGTGTTGCATCATGAGATGCTATTTTCCATATGTCTCCTGGAGTTGCCATGACATAATCTACTTCATTGTTTCCCACAATGAGTTCATTGTTAATGCCATGCCCAATAATCTCAAACTCTCCATTTGTGATTTTTGAGTATTCGCCATCTTTAAGAATATAAACCGTATAGCCTTTATTCGCGTCACCACCAATTTTAACTCGTCCCTGGGACATCCTATGCAAAAATGTATCGGTTGCCCATTGCCAGTTCCCTTCAGTTCCGTTCTGACGAATAGGTAGTAAAGCTGTGCAGCCATCTATTATCGGAGCTACTGATACTCCCGGCTCCAGTGGCTCTCCTACTTTTTCAATTTTATTGGTTGTATTATTTATGTAAATAGGATAAAAACCACCCTGTGAATGCTTTCTTTCTGCATTCGTGCCAGATCTCTTCAACAAATCCCAACGAACATTACCTGTATGTGTTCTTCCCTTACTTGATACCCATTCACGCGGAAGCCTTACTCGTTGAGGAGATGCAGTCCCTAACATAATGAAAAATAGATATTCGCCACTTCTTCCAAACTCACCGGCTCTGGCAACATTAGCAGGGTTAATCATACTGCTTACCATCTGCATTCTTGCTTCGGGGAATAGCTCTTCGAGTAGGCAGCCTAAGTGCAGATATTCTTTCTCATCAATGGTAACGATGAGGACGGAATCTTTCGGATTGAGTAATCGTTTGGCGAGTAACAAACGGCGTTTCATCATCGAGAGCCACTTGCTATGGCGGTAGGTGTCAGCAGAATCGACATAGTCGTTGTTGTATTTCCAATCGCGTGCACCGGTGTTATAAGGCGGATCGATATAGATGCAATCAACTTGTCCCGGATAGAGGTATGCCAGCAGCTGCAGCGCATAGTAGTTGTCCGCTTCGATGAGTGCGTGCCATAGTTGGTCGTTCTGCGCATGACGCACGGAGTCCACCACTTCCAATCCCGGATAAATCGGACCATCATTCAGTCCTTCGGGCAAATGGTCTTCGAACACAAGACCGAATTTCTTGTGCTTCATCACGCGCTTCAATTCGGCCTCAATCCGTTGTCTGAGGTCTTCATCCTGTATTTGCGCTACTAAGTCGTTTATTGCTGCCATACTCGCTATGTTTTCTTGTATCAGGGCATACAAAAGCGCAGGCTTTTTGAAATATACTGGTCTATTCAGGTCTCGACTCCTTTTGGCTCCAATATACGCAAAAAGCCCACGCGCAAGCGTGAGCGTTTCGCAATATTCGGGAAAGCCAAAAATCAGATTGTCGAGAAATGAATAGGTTCCTAAATAAAGCAAACGCTTTAGTATGTTATTATGTCCACAGAGACGCTTCTCTGCGATCCGGTTTTACGTCATGGATGGGACGGTATGTTGACTTGTCGCAAATTTTGCGACATCTTGATTATCTTACATCTTGCTCAGCAATTCATCTGTGGTTTGCTCCAGTTTAACAAAACCGAACCACTTCTTGCCAAGGTCTTTGATTGAGGCACCGATAAGGTACACGGTATCATCTATACACAAGAACCGATCGTGTGCGCGGTCAAATTGCTCCACCTCAATTGGTGTATATTGTGCGTTGTGCTTCTCAAAATCAAGCGACAACTGACGCGATATGTTTTTGGTATAGACTTTCGCCGTAACATCTTTGCTGCGCTTGTCTAACATCGCCAAGACCGTTTCGTCAATGTAATTATCAATCAGCACAATGCGCTTCTTGGCTTCGCGGATACGCTCGCTGACGAATTTATATGCATCAAAGATTTGACCATCATAGAAAACGGCTTGCTTAGGTGTAGCATTACCGTCATCCAAGCGCCGGAAGACTTCTTCCAATTTCTTGTCGTTCTCTGCGAGATGTGAAGATAACTCCGCTTGAGATGCATTCATCGCTAACTGATTGCGTTCCATTACCTCCAAGCGTTGGAATACCTGTGCATTAGAGGCAATAAAATGGCGCATAGCGTTGAATGTGCGCATTATTTGGATATTGATATTGATGGCTTGTTGGGAACGGAGGACACCACTGAGCATGGCTATGCCATTCTCAGTAAAAGCATATGGCATATATCGTTGACCACCACGTTTGTTTGAGATCGCAATTTGCGATGTCAAATCGATTGATTTTACGTTTGAGGTCGCAAATTGCGATCTCAAACATTCAAACTCTTCTTTAGAGAGTTGGAACATAAAGTCCTCTGGGAAACGTTCTATGTTACGTTTCACTTGCTCATTAAGACGATTGGTCTCTACTCCATACAATCGTGCCAGATCTCGGTCAAACATAACTTGCTTGCCACGAATAACGTGGATGAGATTCTCAATGTTCTCCAACGGCTGTAATGATGCCGGTTCTACTTTTGCTATTTCATTCTTTTTTGCCATATTGTGGTCTATAACTGGTCGCAAATTGCGACCGGTTCGTTTGATGCACCCAATCGGGTGCAAAAGTACTGCTTTTTTTTGACATATGCAAATAATTTTGCATAATTAAAGCAAAACGGCCGCAAAATGCGACCGTAATGCGATTTTACCCACATTTTTGTGTGAAAGTGTGAAAGTGTGAAAGAGACGAGCATTGCTGCTCGCCTCTTCCGGAATCTCGTGTTTGACATCACGAGCACTGTACAAAATTAGAGTTTCTTCCACTTGGTGTCAGAGAGTTTTTCGATTTTGCGGTTGGTCTTCCAGCGGTTGAGAACCATGCTGATAGCAGAACCTTTGACGGACTGACCTTTGCGGGCACGAAGCTTGATAAGGTCGGCGTTGGAAAACTCTGCCGGAAGCAATTCGAGCAGCGAAGTTGCCGAACCTCGTTCACCGGAGAAGATGTCGAGTGCGCCGGTTAACTCTTGTTCGAGTTGATCGCCCCAGAGTTCCATCTGATTGCGGAACACATATTCAGCAACCCATTCCGCTCGCAAAGTTACAACTTTTTTTTCAAATATCAAAATTTTCATGTAACTTTCGGAACTATTCAAATTATTTATCACGATGAAAAACTACTACAACGCCATCACGGCACAAATGAATGCCGGCTTATGGACCGACTGTCTTGTCATGTTTGACCGAGCCTGGACACTTGACTTCTACTACCGTCTTTACTCCCTCGTCCAGCATTACGAACCGCACCGACGTTATGGATACAAACAACGTATCCTCAATAACGATACCATCATCCGGCAAATGGGACCTTCCTACAATACCATTGATGAAAACACCATTAAAAAAGCTATTCGGATAATGGAAAAAGACTGTAAACTATAGTTTACAAATAATCGGGCCCATCGTGGGCCCGATGTTTTATTCTAAATGCTGTACCTTTGCACCGGATTTCGAAAACCACAGCTAACTAAGGCTGGCGCCGGCTATAATTTTTAAACCCGTCCAACGACCTCAAACAAGGTCAAACGACATCAAACTATTTAATCATTATGGCAACAAAAATTGATTTTACGGCCATTGACCGTATGTTTGCAGCTCAACTGAGCCTCAACGAGAGTAAAGAAACCATCGAAGCCCTGCGTCCTCGCGCCGAGGAAGCCGTCGTTGAACTTATCCGTCAACGCGGACTGCCTCGCGACTTCACGGGCACATTGCCCTACAACGGGTTCCAAATCGTCGTGCGCAGACCTAAGTCGTTCACTTGGGAACTGAATAACCAGATTCAGGACACCAACCTTGACCACTACAAGGCTCTGCACCAGATGTACACGCAACTCAATGACGACCTCAAAGAACTGCGTGCCGACATGAAACGCACCGGCGAAAAACTCGCTAAGGCTCACCCGAATTCTGAGTCTATCAAGTACGGCTTCACCATCGCCGTGATGAAGTAATGATGGCTTATGGGGGAAGGATAAAAAGAAACATATTCTTCCCCCTACAACCCCTATTATAAAAAGAAAAATCGATGATGATGACGTTATATTATACTCTGCAGATAGTTCATCATCAATGTTTAAGGATTTATTATTTTAACATTTAATGACGAATGAAAAATCATCTTTTGATTATATGTGGGAGCTGCTCAATCCGCCGAGAGAGTTTCATAATATGCGCGCCAAATGTGAAGCTACACTTTGGAACCGCCTCACTATCCACATGCAGCGTCGTATCTATCGTAGCATCCGAGACCGAAAACGAGCAGGGACACCTGTCGACAAAAATCCCTGGTACGCCATAGTCAACGCACGCGATGCCGAACCGACCAACTTTAATGGCTCATCCATACTCGATGATGTCGCCAAAAACACCAAAATGGTCGTAGCATGGTACAAAGAACGAGCCGGCATCTATACCATAGAAGAAGCACTCGCTCTTAAACTCACCATCATCCGACCCTTCAATTTGTAATTTTTAATTCTCATGACTTACCCTTTATACAATATCCCGTACTTGGTACGCGAACCGAACAACACCTATATGTCCCTATTACGTCACCAAATCGAGGTCCAAAACCAATCCATTGTGGACGAATATTTTATCGAGCGAGACAAAGGAGCATCTGCTCTATCGGCTCAAGAAATAGTGGCACAGAAAAACGGAGTAAAGCGAAAACGAGTGCGACATTGCCTGCGATGGTACTATCAAGAGGCAATAAGACGAAAAAAATACAGTTTTTTAGAAAAATTTCCACCCGAAGAGGAACACATTGTTCACTTTCGTATTATCTTTGCACCAGATTTAAAACCTAACGCGTATGGCAATAATCAAACTTAACCCGGACTCGCAAATCCGAGCCATCTCCGGTAGAATAGGCAACACAATCTTCTACATCCGAAATGGCAAACAATGTGCCCGACGAGTCTCCACCTCCTCACCTCCCGGGGAATACCGAGACATCATCGACTCATTAACGAGACTTCACCGAGTCTGAACAACCTATTAAACCTAAACTATTAACCTTTTATCCCCTCTCAATCGGCATAGAGGGTCCCCGACACAACTTGTTGTGGTGGGGAGAGCGGTGGAGAAAGCGAAGTATGTACTCAGTCAAAAACGTTCTTTTTCGGATTGGGAAATAATCGTGCCCTTGCGGCTAAGAACGAAAAAGCACGAATGCGGGGCCGCATGTTTTTTGATGAGTAGCATACGAGCGCCTTGCGAACCGATTGCCGAACGCGAATGGCAAAAGTAGAATGGGCGGACGCTATCAAGACCGTTAGCGGTGCCCTCGTAAAAATCAACAAGAAGTCGCCTCACGCAGCTGACCAGAAGATGGTTCTCGGTAC